>Ga0209636_10003809_pt1 | contig 15387 bp, 10 predicted proteins | sample DeeMarSWOR152_54_FD_187464 | JGI IMG/M metagenome (GOLD analysis project Ga0209636, IMG submission 187464) | Marine sediment microbial communities from White Oak River estuary, North Carolina - WOR-1-52-54 (SPAdes) (version 2) | ecosystem: Environmental > Aquatic > Marine > Intertidal zone >...
GGCTACATTATGAAGACGCTGCACGGCTTCTTTAGCGGAATAGATTTTCTCGTTTTCACCGACTAAGAAGAGCGTCGGCACTTCGATGCTCTGCAATTCCTTATCCTCCAAAACCGTCGGATGGACAGGCATTTTAAACTTGAAGCACCTTAAACCCATAAACGCATCATTCATCATATCTTCTGCCAGTATCCGGCTCGCTTCATCTTTTTGTACTAAATCCTCGAACATCCAGTATGTCAGACGTCTGAGAAAGTACCGATGAGGTATAATGGCGAGAATTGCCCGCCATGCCCATTCGCCTGGAAGGGGAAATACTGTAGCAGCCGGCGCCAATAGGACTATCTTATCGAGCCGGTTGGGAAAACGGAGTGCGTATTGGCTCGTCAGCCACCCTCCATACGATAGTCCCATAAGATTGATATCGTCTCCAAGTTCGAGCGCACTGAACAACTCATCAAGCCAGTTCACAAGATCATCAGCACTCTTGAAGGTTCGCGTATATACACTTCGCCCAAAGTCATAAATGTTGTCTACTGCATAGACTCTGTAACATTCAGATAGATCTTGTATGTTTGGCATCCACAACAGTGATGTGGCATTTGCCGAGGGTAGCAGTACTAGTGGCGGCGCATCTACCGGCCCACTCACGCGCACAAAAGTCTGACCGTAAGAAGTTTGTACCATCCTGGACTCCGAAACGACTGGCCACTTCTGTGCCCTCATGTCATAGAACTTCAGATACTGCTCTTTTGCTTCCGCTGATCGAAAAGGGTGATATGTCGACATTTCCATCACATCTGGCCCCGAAAATAACGATGCGACAGTCCAGACGACAATAGCTACCACCAGAATCGCAATCGCTCCACATCCAATGAGAAGAAACTTCAGGATCGCCTTCTTCTTCGACTGAACACTGTTCATGCGTTCTGCCCCTTCAGTGTGGCTAACCCGGGTTTACCTGTACTAGCGACATCACAATCACGGCGTTTGCTCACCATATAAGCCTCTGTGTTGATTTGATACCTCACTTACCTTCTACTTGTTTGAATGTACTTAGTCAACAGTCATCAATTAGATACTGGGAAGAATCTGTGCCAGTTCTGTACAACTGCCCCCAAAACATAATCCTTACATCAAGACTCTTCCACCGCGGATGTGCCGGTCATTCATTGCCACCCTATCACGGTACAAAGAGAAGAGCCTTCCCATAACTGCCCAACTGACGTGCGATCACAGATAATCGATGCCTATTCCTTCCTTTTCTGCCACTATAGGATCACGTCTCTATTAAGATGTTTCACGGTCAAGGAACCTCGTCCTTTTCTGCAGGATTGCGGCTCCATCAAACACTTTGATACTATAGCGCCACGGTTTTGCTTATTGACACAGACCTCTCGCGTCGTAGAATATTCCTCGAATCAGCCAAAGGACGACGAGCGCCGAGAGTGTTGCACAAGCTAATGACTACTAATCAAAACGGTATGGTTGTTCAATATGCTGTGCGGCATTCGTTCACGATCGAACTTCCCTAGGCCTGAGAAAAGGATACGGCAGAGTGAGGAGCACTGTGGAGGGATTGTGGATCGAAGAAGACGGAGTTCGTGATTCGATGTTTCTTCACGAGCGACAGATTAGATTGCAGCGTTTTGTAGTATGGGGTCATCGCTGTGAACCGATTTCAGAGGTTATGTGGTGGTGATAATCAGAGACATGCAAAGTTGTGTCGTAAATCTGTGAAGAATGATACGACAGCCGAAATCTGCAGTGTTTACGAGATTAGATAGCTCTGTCTATTATCGGTTATCTTCATCACTTGAATCGTATCATATTCATGCGTGATCCTGAGGAAGTTCCCAATAGAGGCTGAGATGAACAGGCAGATTGATAAGTCTATTGAAATCCGGCTGGAAGAACTTGAACCCAAGGATTTTCCTCGTATACGCCCCTGGTTAGATCCTGGCACCTTTCGGGTGTTCCGCGCACCAGTTGATGACAGCCAACTTGGTCGCCTGCTGACTCATTATGTAGATGGAAAGCCTACATCACTGGGGTACCGAGTAGTTCGGACATCAGACGGGGAGGTCATCGGATTGATTCATGCCACCATCGACTGGCGGAACAACCTCGCCCACATTGGCCAAATCGTGGTGGGTGATCCAGCACTCCGTGGTTTGGGGATCGGTACTGATGTCATCAGGCGATTCTTAAGAGTATGCTTTGATGACCTAGACCTTCACCGTGCGCAGCTCTTCGTGGACGAGGACAATGCTGAGGCAATCGCATGCTACCGGAAAGCTGGATTCCGGGTGGAGGGACTCATGAGGGAGGCTACCAAGGTCGGCTCCAAATATATCAGCTGGTATAGTATGTCGATTTTGAAGGAGGAGTGGAGAAGTCATCACCGGGGAAGATAACAGGCGCGTTCAGGTGACGGCTTTTCAAACAAGGTTTTATTACTATCCAGAACGACCTTCGCCTTTCAGATGCGTTCATACGGACCAGAGAAATCTGGGGTCAAACCTTGAAATAACACTTAACTATCAAGAGCAAATCGATGTCAGTTCCGTGCAAGTGTCCACAGGGCATAATCTTACACCGAGACTCCTCCGGCGCCCTGGAGTAAAAGCCACGGAGCTCAAACCTTCATTCTTCAATTATCAATCCTCCAAGAATGAATTTTGAAGGTTTGACCCCAATTTCCCCGGGCACGCAGAACGGATCACGGACAGCCTCGAAGCGTTCTGCGAACCAGATCAACCCACGTCGGAGAAGCCTGTTTCTTAGCTTGACATTGGGGAAGGATTCAGATATCGTACTGGCTGGTAGACACGAACTCGAGAAATTCGGCGATTAGTACGACGTTGCATGGACAGGGTTCCAGGAGTGCATTCCATACTGGGAATCATACGGCTCTCACGAGACAGTGAAAGGAAATGATGCGTGACACGCTCAGGAACCTGTCAGGGATTTCGATTCCATGGACTAAGCCAGGGCAGTGCTCTGTTTGCTCCTGCCACCGCCACAACTCTGGCTGTACCGTGTTGAGAGTGATCAGAATCATGCTCCGGGTCTTCTGAGTACTGACGTCAGATCGTTGAGAGATACGATGTGACTAACTGGCCTGGACAAGTTGGACTATGGTTTCTTCTCTGTGCGAAGCTGCGGACATAAGGTCTTTCCACAAAAGGAGGTGAGTCATATGACAAAATCTACAGCAAACCGGCTCGCCATGGCCGCCATCGGTGCCGTGCTAGTTCTGACTCTTGGAGTGACGGCACCGATGGAGCAGGAACACATTAAAATCTCTGGGAAAATGACGCTGACTCACGTCAAACAGGAGACGATGACGGTTGGCGACATAGATGAACATGTCCTTGCATTCTCTCAAGCCGAGGGGACGAACGCGACGACGGGCGAACACGCGTTCATGGATGGTGCCAAAGCCATCAACATGTCGTTCAGCGACGCTGTCAGGGGCAATGGCGCTAACCAAGGGTACATGAAGGTCGCCACAGAGACGGCAACTGTGTATGCCAAATGGGAAGGAAAGGTAACCACGGTCATCTCATCAGAAGGAACCCCCATGACTACGTTTGAAGGAGAGTTCTCGTGGATCAAGGGAACAGGTCAGTTCGAGAACATTCAGGGGAAGGGTACCTTCAAGGGCAGCTACCTTTCCAAAACCACCTATGCTTTCGAATGGGAAGGTGCGTACACCATCGCGAAATGACTGGGTCCGGTGGATCGCGTCACGATACGACGTGATCCTCTGCAAGTCCGCAGCTTCGCGCGGATCAAAGTCGCCCAAACGATAGCTATAAACAAGAAAAAGCTATTCAGATCGACTCTTCCTTCCTCAATTATCAATCTTCCAAAAATGGATTTTGAAGGTTTAGCTCCGTTGAGTTACTTTCATATAGATCAGTACTCAAGTACTTAAGGCCCGAATCTATCATTACCGTGACCACGGTGGCGTCGGGACCCAGCCGCTCGGCCACGCGTAGCGCCGCAACCACGTTGGCTCCGGACGACGTGCCGCCGAAGAGCCCCTCCTCGCGGGCCAATCGTCGGGCCATTGCCTTGGCCTCTTCTGTGGAAACCTGCAGGATTTCGTCTGTCAGATTGGGATTCCACAGAGGCGGCAGAAAGCCGATGCCGATTCCTTCGATCCCGTGGGCACCAGGCTTGCCACCTGAGAGCACAGGCGATTCAGCTGGCTCGACGGCCACTGCCCGAAGCTCAGGTTTGTACCTCCGCAGCACCGCTGTTGCTCCGTGCAGCGAGTGAGCGGTGCCAACAACCTGCACAAATACGTCAACCTCGCCGTCCGTTTGCACCCAGATCTCCTGGCCCAGTGGATAGTAACCAGTCATGGCATCCGGATTGTTGAGCTGATCAGTCCAGAAGCAGCCCGGCTCCTCGCTTATCTGCCGAGCTGTTTCGATCATTGCCTCAATGAGCTTCTTCGTCGTGCGACCACCCTCACTGGGCACCATGATCAGCTCGGCGCCAAGTGCCCGCATATGGTCACGCTTCTCCTGGCTGAAGGCGTCAGAGGTGACGAGTCGGATGCGGTAGCCTTTGGCGGCGCAGACGAGCGCGAGCGAAGTGCCGGTGCTGCCCCCAGTGTACTCGACAACGGTGCCACCAGGGCGCAAGCGACCATCCGCCTCAGCCCGCTCGATCACCGCCTTTGCCATACGATCCTTCATGCTGCCGGTAGGATTCGCCCACTCTAACTTGACCAATATACGCGCCGAGCTGGGCGGCGCAGTCTTACGAAGCTCCACAATCGGAGTGTTGCCGATGGATTCAAGGACGTTACTGGCAATGTCCATGATCTATCATTTCCTCAGTGCGAAAAAAAGCCATTGAGGCCAAATCCTCATTCTTCGATTATAGAAGAGAACTGACTGGGGTCAAACCTTCATCTTTCAATTACCGAACCTTCAAAAATGAATTTTCAAGGTTTGACCCCAACTTTGACAAATGAAGAAGGAAGCAATTGACATAGCCTTTCATAGACGGTAAGATATGGGGATTTGAGTATCGACTTCGCTGGTGTGGCGTGTGACTAAGGAGAGCAGTGGAAAGGCTTGAAACGCTGGATTTCGATGTGGTGGACTCAAAGTACATCTGGCTCACCTTCCTGGACAGCAGAGAGATCGAGTACAACACGCCAGTGTTTCGCAGAGAAGAGTATGAGTGGTACAAGAGATTCTACACTCATTTGCTCGAAGAAGCTAAGCAGTTTCCAATCTTAAAGAACGTATCACAGTCAGAGATTTGCTGGCCATCAGACAGGGGGTGAAGATGAGAAGAGGTATTCTATTGGTGCACACGATCGTAGCTATGCTGTTCTTGTGTGGTGCCGCGGGCAGTACCATCTGGAACGTCCACCCGGATTCGACCATCACTTCCATTCAGGCCGGGATAGATTCGAGTTCGAGCGGGGACACGGTTCTCGTGTACCCGGAAGCCTACCATGAAAACATCCGCGTCAATGGGAAGAACATCGTTCTTGGTTCGCTCTTCCTGACCACCGCCGATTCTTCGTATATCTCGTCGACGACTATCGACGGCAGCGCATGGGGTCCGGTGGTGTCTCTTGAATACGGAGAGGACAGCACCACTCTTGTGATCGGATTCACCATCCAGAATGGAAGAGCCTGGCAGGGCGCCGGGATCTACTGCTACAATTCGAGCCCGACCCTTGACCATCTCGATGTCAGGGGAAACGAGGCGAGTGTCCGTGGAGGTGGTATTTCTTGCTATTGGAATTCTAATCCGCATCTGACTCATGTTACGGTACGCGACAACAGTGCACCTGAAGGTGGTGGCATCTACTGCTATCACAATTCCAGCTTGGATCTGGAAAACAGCACTATAAGTGGCAATGATGCGAATGAAGGAGGAGGGATTTACTGTTACTCCTCCGATCCATGCTTGACTGCTATTACGATTACAGAAAATGTGGCTGGCGAGAGAGGGGGAGGTATCATGTGCTATTTCTCCAGTCCGACCTTCAGGAACATGACAGTCAGTGCCAATTCGGCTTTTTGGGGCGGTGCGATCTGCTGCGAGGCTTCGAGTCCGATCGTGACGAATAGCATCGTTGAGGGTAATGCGGGGGCCTGGGGCAGCATAGTCTTCTTCAATTGCCCCAATGGTCAGATCACCCATGGGGATTTCTACGACAATGAGACCCGCGATTTCTTTGGAAGCGTACCTCAGCAGATAGGCGTGGTCAACGCAGTCAACGCCAATGGTGACTCGTGCGACATGTACTTCAACATCTTTCTCGATCCACTCTTCGTCGATCCGGACAATGGAGATTACCACTTACAGGACGGTTCACCATGCATAGACGCTGGTGACCCGGGTTCTCCCCTCGATCCAGACAACACGACGGCCGATATCGGCGCTTACTACCATCATCAGACAGGGATCTGGGACGACGGCCGATTCGAATCAGTGGAGCCGTCTGGGTTCCACCTTCTTGCGAATTTCCCTAACCCCGTGAGGGAGAAGACAACCATCCAGTATCAGACGCCTGAGACCGGCCAGGTACATATCGCAATCTACAATCTGCTCGGTCAGCAGACGCGAACGCTGGTCGATGAATATCAGTCCGCCGGTCGATACAGCGAGATCTGGGATGGCAGAGACGAATTCGGGATGCAGGTTCCAGGAGGGCTTTACTTCATATGTCTTGTGGTGCGACCGATCGGAGGAATTCGCACCTCTGCACCCGACTCGACGAATCTGCCAACTCCGCAGTACAGGGCAACGAAGAAGCTGTTGGTGATTCGCTAGGACATGTTACTGGAGCGAAGCTTCTGAAAGGAGAGTTGAGATGAAATGGACAACAAGAACCATCGCGTTGCTGTTCATCGCTTCATCGCTGATGAGTACGAACCTGTTTTCACAGGCCACGAAGATCACGAGAAGGGTCATGACAGACGACGAATTCAACCGGCTAAAAGAGAAGGAGGGAGTGTTCGAAGAAGGCAAAAACTACAACATCGTCATTGATGGTCACGGCACCGGATTGAGGCCACCGACGGAGGAACAATGGGAAGAGATGAGAAGAGTGGCGTGTGTCGCCGACAGAATCGAATCCCCAGGGAATCTCGTGCGCGCAAGTCACGACAACTCCGCTACGAGGTGGTTCCCTCCAATTGGCACTCAGGACGGAGAAGGCTCTTGTGTTACATGGGCTTGTGGGTATTATACCAAAACCTTCCAGGAAGCGAAGGAACACGATTGGGATCTCTCCGGATGCATCTGGGTCGGGGGCTACTTCGGCCACCCCAGCAGTGCCTATCAGGACAAGATATTCAGCCCTGATTTCATCTATCACCAAGTGAATGGCGGTGGGGATTGGGGTTCCACCTACTTCGACGTTTTGAACCTGCTCGAACGTGTTGGCTGCTGCACCTGGGAGAAGATGCCTTATGATCCCACTAATTCGACGCTGTGGCCTGATGAAGATGCCTGGAGGGAAGCGCCCTGGTATCGATCACTCACAGGTTATGGCTACATGTGGGTTTACGACGAGACGGGTCTCGAAAATCTGAAGCAGCTGCTTGCGGGCGGCAATGTGGCGATCATCAGCATCGACGCCGGCTATTACTCCACCTTGTCGGATGAAGACCTCTGGACAGTTCACGATTACACTGCCACGGGCACGAACCACGCCAATGCCGTGGTCGGATTCGACGATGATTTCGGTCCTTACACGGAAGAGGGAGACCCCAGCAGGCGCGGAGCGTTTAAGGTCGCGAACTCATGGCTTGTTGGTGGATGGGAGAATGTACCCGATGGATTCTACTACATCTCGTATGAATGCATGAAACAACGCCTGGGGTACGTCATGTTCTATGAGAACAGGCTTGACTATGAACCCGAAATGATATCCGTCTTCCATCTTACTCACGATCGGAGGGGCGAATGTGAAACGACCGTTGGAATCGGGCCACCCGTGTCGCCCGATCTGGCAAAACCATTCGACCGCTACGACTTCAACGGAGGAGATCATCCCTTCCCCTCCAACATGATGGTCATGGATATCACCGAGTTCATGCCGCATATGTCGGGGCTGGCCGACAACTTCTTCCTGAGCATAGAGGACGGTGGTTCCGCAACCACAGGTACCATCGACTTCTTCTCAATCGAGAGATACGATGACTACGCGTCTGGGGTGCCCGTGGAGACTCGTGTGTCCCCCTCTCCTCCCCTCAATACCCGCAACGGTTCATCAGTCTGCGCATATACCGCTCCCGCAATCCGGTCCGTCGGTTCCATGATAGACGACAGCGAGGGAAACAACGACGGCAACCCGGATCCTGATGAGAGAGTCGCATTATCAGTCACGCTTGAGAATCTCGGCCTGACTGCTGTCGATGTCTCGGCTGAGTTGACGACTGCAGATCCCTATCTCTCAATCGAGCAATCCATTGCAGGTTATGGTGATTTGGAATCCGGGGCAGAGATGACTTCGCTCACGGCGTATCTGTTCTCTGTGGCCGGGGACTGTCCTGATCCGCACGTCGCAACGCTCATCCTGGATATCGCCGGCGCTGGAGGAGCTTACTCCACGAGAGATTCTCTCTACGTGGGTATTGGAGACATAACGGGATTCTTCGATGATATGGAGGGCGGAACGGCAGGCTGGACTCATCGGGCAATGACCGCCGGGTATCTTGACCAGTGGCATCAGTCTATGCAAAGAGCTCACAGTGGAACCACAAGCTGGAAGTTCGGTGATCAGGGTGAGGGGAACTACGCTGACGGCGCAGATGGTGGACTCATTAGTCCGCCGTTCCTTCTCGCTGCGAATTCGAAATTCAGCTTCTGGCACTGGATGGACGCTGAAACCGAGACAGAGCAGACGGCCTGGGATGGTGCAATTGTAATGCTCTCTGTCGATAATGCAGACTGGGTGCAGATCGCTCCTGTGGGTGGCTATCCCTATACCATTACTCCGAATCCTGCAAGCCCGTTTGATCCTGGAACGCCCTGTCTCTCAGGCTCCCATGATTGGACCTTGGTGAGATTCGATTTGTCAGACTATCAGGGATTGGCGCAGGTCATGTTCAGATTCGGGTCGGATTCCTACGTGACGGAGGAGGGATGGTACGTCGATGATCTGAGAGTCGAAGAATGTGGTGACTGCAACGGTGATGGGCGGATCACAATTGACGATGCTGTTTACCTCAAGAACTACTGTTACCACACGCCTCCAGGTTCTCCTGCGCCCGCGGGTACAGGGGATGTGAACCAGGATGGGAGAATGACGATAGGGGACGCGGCGTACCTCATCACGTACCTTTACCGAGGCGGGCCTCCACCGTGTCAGCCTCCTGGGCGATAGTCTGGTCTGGGGTCAAACCTTGAAATAACACTTAACTGTCAAGAGTTTGGTGTAGGTTCTTCGCCGGTGGCTATCAAACATATTCTTATATCAACACGTATTGCTGAGATTCGTGTCAGCGGGGAGGCGCGCAGGGCAGAGGGCCACCTCGGTAGATATAGCCCACGATGTACGTGGCATCCGCTACGGTCACCCTGTTGTCTACATTCACGTCCGCTTCACCGATAGGAGCCGGGCCGTCTCGGTAGATATAGCCCACCATATATGTGGCGTCTGCAACCGTCACCCTGCCATCTCCGTTGCAGTCACCGCAGGGATAGTTTGGCGTTGTGAGCTCAAGACTGTGGGTCCACTCATGAACACCATCATCCACCACCCAACTGTAAAGTGCAGTATTGTACCCTTCTCCTGGCCAGGGATCCATATAGTATATGTAATCGTTCTGTATCCCTCTGCCGACAACGAAATGTCCCCCTCCCGTATACCAGCCCCATCTGATCACAAAAGGACGGGCGGAATCTATCTGATCGCGGACCGCCTCCAAGGTCATGGTGTAGTTGCCATAGGTGGAGCTGAGTCCCCAATTGCTCAAGATCATATTTATCCCCCTACGGAAATAGGGAGGCTCACTATCAAAGCCGTACAAGTAATTCCACGTATTGTATCCATTTGTGCCGTATGCCGCTATCTGTGTCTGAGTGATTATCAGTCCATAGTACTCAAAAATCGCCTCTGAGACGCCAGCCCAGCACCATTGACTCTGTTCTTGGAATCTTTCCTGAACTGCCAATACACCATCTGCAGAGCTCATGGAGGAGGAACACAACAGAAGCAAGACTGCCAACGAAATCACCTTCTTCAGGGAAACCGCCTTTTTCATCTGTCCTCCTACACAATCCTCATCGTTCCTGATCGATGAATTGTGATGATTCAAGATTGTCCTGAACAGGTTTCTGGAGCTTCATCATGACCTCTGATAGAGAGTATGTCTCTGCTTCGGATAACCCCAACGAAACGCACGCGGATTCCAATGGTGTCACTTCGGTCTTCTCAGGATGAGACAAAACCACGAAATCTGACTTAGCTTGAAATACCCTCACAAAGGTGTGCTCGTATCCTTCTGATGATGGCCAGAATTCAACAACAGAAGCCCACTGTTTCGCCAAACCGGATCTGCCAATCGCGACAGCTCTCCACTCTCCGCCCATCACGTCTACCGTGAGCAATGCCCTGGTCTCAGCTTTCACTATCACCGGGAAGAGCCACACAGAGGTTGGAGAAATGATTTCTTCCAGAGACATTTCCCGACTATAATCCAGAATTGATTCCGGCGCAACGGTATAGATCCGGAATGGATTGCCCACCATCGCTTGATTCAGTTCTCTTTGATCTGATAGCCCGTACTCTTCAAGATCTTCTATCGGTATGGTTTTCAAGAAAGATGGCAGCCCTCCTTCAGCTGCTCGCCTTACCTCCTCTAATTCCTCTTCAGGAACGTTAATTCGCTGGGCGTCTGGGTACAACACATTTCCCATCATCAGCAACATGAGGCAGATCACTACACCCAGGCTGAGAGTTGACACCCTCCGAATCAGATATTCATTCCTCACGTAGTGCATAATCTCTCCTTTTTCTTTCATACACGTAAGCTCTTCAATAGTCCTGAATTCATCCGACCTTTGATTCACACAAGCGAACACCAGAGAAAAACATCTCTCCTGGTCTCAGGCTTCCCTTGCCATCGGAGTATGTGATGGCCTACTCTCTGCTGATCGTCTACGCAAATATTAAGGTCTACGAACAGAATGTCAAGGGGAAAATCGGCCTGTGTCAAGGCAATTCAGGAATCTGCCCCTTTTTTGTAAGAGGGAACCGGTGCCAGTTCTGTACAAATGCGCCATCTAACACGATCTTACATTGAGACTTCTCCGCCTTCACGCCGTGCCGACTGCTCGTTGCCAGGTTGTCACTGAAGAAAATCTGAAGTATCCCCCTTCTTCTCTCGCAACCACAAAATCCCACCTCTGCGGGTGCATCGTTCAAGGTTTCGCATTTCGCGCATCCGTTCGTTTTTTCCCCACCATTTTCAAGCAAGAGCACCGAATAAGCGCTAATTGCCCGTGAAAACGAGGTATTTCGCACCAGTATTCAGGCACGTTTGTTGCATCAAACAGAGAGCGGATGACTGCGGGCTTCACTGCTATCACAGAACGGATTGGGGTCAAACCTTCACATAACGGTTACGGATTGTGCCTTGACACAGAGGTACTCGGTAATTAAGTTAAGTAGATTTTGGTAGGCGCAACTCGGTTAAGGGGGGAAAGAATTCTTTCAAGTGGATGGGAGGTGATGGCTTATGCAGGTATGAGTTCCGACCGTATCACCTAGATCAAAACAACATTGTCATGAGTAGTGGTTTCATAAGAAAGAAGGAGGCAAAGTGAGACGTGCAATAGTTGTGGTAGTCGCAGTGTTTTTGGCGATCGGCGCATTTGAGACGGTCCGTGCCAACTCACTGACCGGTCATCCTCAGCCGATACGCCCCGACCCCGCTCGTCCATCCGTTCAGGTTGCACCACCAGAAGCACATCCCATTCCAAACTCGATGAGGGTGGAGAACAGTTCGTTTTCTGAAGGGCCTAGCTGGCACGTATCGACTTCCTTCCCACCGCACGTACCACTGGCTGGAGACAAGCAGCCTTACAACGTGCTCTTCTGCATCGCGGACGACGATCAACCCCTCTTCCGCTCGGCCCTCGCCGCGTACCCCGATATCGGTGTGGTGGATTACTTCGACGCGAGGGCAGCAATTCCCGGTGTCGCAACCTTTCTGCCGTATGACGCGGTGGTCACTTACCCGAACTACGCATACTATGACATGGTTCGTATGGGGGATACCCTTGCGGCCTACGTGAGACAAGGTGGTGCAGTCATATGCGGTGTATGGTGCTGGTATCTGGGAGGAAACCATCTCGAGGGAGAGATCATGGATTCCCTCTTCAACCCCTTTACAGGATTGGGTAGTAACCACTACAGCGACACCACCCTCGGATGGTACGACATGACGCATCCGATAATGGCGGGAGTCACCGGCGTCTCGGAGGTGTATAGAGACTTCCTGACGATCAACACCGGTGCCGATTCCGTGGCCAAATGGGACGATGGAGAGTGGTTCGTCGGCACCAAGGGAAAGGTTGTCGGTATCAACGGCTTGCCAGGAGATTACGGAAGCTGGACCGGGGACATGATCCTCATCTTCTACAACGCTATCGCCTGGACCCAGGGCATCGCAGAGTACGCACTCTTCCAGGACAATTTCCCCTGGGGTCTGTGGTCTAACCAGAATGCGCTTCTCTCCTATACGATTCCCTTCGACGTGTACAACTCGTCTGATATCGGTGTTGTCGATCTCTCTCGTTACAAGAAAGTCGTGATTCCGAGCCAGCAGTATTCCCCATTTTACAGCGCGGTCGCCACCAATCGCGCCTGGTTTGAATCGTACATCTCAAATGGAGGGGTTCTCGAGTTCCATGGAGCGTGTTACTCCGATGACGACTGGGCCGGGACGACTATGCCAAGTGGATTCACCTGTGCCGATCAGGATGTCTCCTTGAGTAACATGGTCTCCATTCAGCACCCCGGGCATCCGCTCGTCGTCACGCCGAACGTCATCTCCGACGCGAGCCTTGACGGATGGAACTACTCCACGCACAGCTATCTTCTCAACCTGCTTCCTGACCACGACGAAGTCTTGCGGAACGACGACCACGGTGAACCCTGTCTTATCGTGCAAGGATACGGTGACGGCTGGGTGATCGCGACGATGAACACCCTTGAGTGGGCGTATTCCTGGGGTACCTCTCCGCTTCTGGAGAACATTCTGCTGTGGATGCCTGGTGCAACCCACGCCCTCTTCATGGATCGAACCCCCTGGCGTTCCTACCTTTCCTACGATCCGAACACCGAAGTCCTCGCTGCACACGGTATCGTCTACGACATCTACAATTCAGCCCATATGGGACTTGCAGACCTGTCGATGTACGAAAGGGTGATCACGGCCTCGGATCAGCCCGATACTTTCTACGATCATCTCTCCGCTAACAGGGCGAGGTTCGAAGGCTACATGAACAATGGTGGTGTCTTTGAATTCCACGGAGCAACGGCGGCCGACGTGTGGTCAGGAAAAACGATGCCAACCGGATTCACCTCAGCCTATTACCTCAGTGACCTCGTGTCCATACAGGTTCCCGGTCACCCCATAGTAACTACACCAAATCTCGTCACGGACGCAGAACTCGATGGGTGGAATTTCTCGACACACGGGAACCTCCTCAGTCTCATTCCTGGTTACACCGAAGTGCTTCGGAACGATGGCTCCGGTGAACCGACTCTTGTGGTCCTCGACTACGGTTCAGGCTGGCTCATCGCGACCATGAACACTTTGGAGTGGGCATGGTTCTGGGGGCACTGCCCACTACTCGAGAACGTCCTTCTCTATCAGCCCAGTACCGGAGTCGAGGAGATTCCTTCGATCTCTGATGTAGCGACGGTCGCCCTTCAGCAAAACCGGCCCAATCCGTTCAGTCACAGCACATCGATCTCGTATCAGCTTCCCACAAAGACCCATGTCTCCCTCAAGGTGTACGACATGACGGGCCGTCTCATACGCACGCTGGTCGACGATGTCGAGGAAGCAGGAGTGAAGAGAACCGGGTGGGATGGGAACGACCGGTACGGAACCAAAGTGGCGAACGGAGTCTACTTCTACACTCTTGAGGCTGGTGACCACGAACTGACCAAGAAGCTCGTATTCGTGAGATAGCGCTCCCTGAGAGAATTTCTGCGAGGGGTGCCCGTCCAACCGACGGGTACCCCTCTTTTTTGAAAAGAGTGACTGAAGTCAGGTCTTCATCTCTCAATGACTAAACCTCGAAGAACGGATTTTGAACGCTTGACCGCATTCTCACCACTTCGTTCCGTTTCCACGCTCAATTGCGGCTGATGGTTTTTGGTCAGTTACTACATTGCGACATCACTGCTTTGAGGAAATCATCTATATCTTCCTCACCACTCACTACTCCTCCTTTCCCCATCTGAACCACAAGAGCCCGGTCTATGACCTTTATTGCTCTCTTGTTGAGATTTTCCCTGAACACCTCCAAGGCAGTCTGCTGCTTTTCTTTCTTGCCGGCACATGTGAAGAAATATGCTCCGCGCTTTCCGTCGATACCCTTTGCTTTCCCCAGAAAAGTCTTCATAAATGGTGCGGGTTTCCTGTTCCATACGGGCGCCCCGAAAATCAGGAATTCATAGGTAGCGAGGTCACAGTTTTCGCTCTTTATGGGCAGTTCTATTTGAAATCCTCCCGCAAAACCTCCCTTAATGAAGCCAGGAGTCTTCACTGGCTCTATTTCTATCAACTCGGCTTGCATATGGTTTGCCTCTAGTCCATTCTTTATTCGTTGGGCTATCAAACGAGTGTTTCCGGATTTCGAGTAATAGACAATGCCAATTCTCATGCACGCACCTCCGTTCTTTCTGTTCAACGGCACCTAGTCTTTGGTGTGGTGGCGAACTGCACAGTATCCGGGGTTCACACTTATTGCCTCACGCTGCCTCGTGACATATCCGCACGATCATGGAACCAAGGACACTTCTTTCCACTCAACACCATTGTGGAAATAGAGCCTCGTGTCGGTACCGACATACAGATCTCCCAAGCTCCCGGGTGGCGCCACTGACTGGGGTTCCAACCTCATAATGCCGCTCACATGGAGCGTGGTTTGAGGAATTGTCGTTCCAATGCCGACGTCGCCCGTGTTGCTCACATAGACCCTGTCTTGATAGTTCGTGCGCAGATATATATCTCCACCAGTGAGCAGCATCGAGGTACCCGCGGTGATGTTCAGCTGGCTGTTGGCCGTGATATCAGTGTTGTTGGCTCCCGGGAAGTTGAGTTCGGTACCCACTGCAGTCTGAATAGTGAGAGGTGCATCCGGACTTGTTGT
>Ga0209636_10003810_pt1 | contig 15387 bp, 11 predicted proteins | sample DeeMarSWOR152_54_FD_187464 | JGI IMG/M metagenome (GOLD analysis project Ga0209636, IMG submission 187464) | Marine sediment microbial communities from White Oak River estuary, North Carolina - WOR-1-52-54 (SPAdes) (version 2) | ecosystem: Environmental > Aquatic > Marine > Intertidal zone >...
GGATAAGCAAGCATGGCTGGCATCCCGTTAATCCTTCTACTTAAAAGAACAGTGGAATTAGAAGGATAGCTAGCAAAATAACCATCTATGGGAGAGCTGATTAATGATCTTGCTGCTGAGGAAAGCGCAGGATGCCAGGTGTCCACATACACTGAGTTGGAACGGCAGCTCTGGTCCTCTCTCCACCCGTAAGCATTAATCGGCACCTCATCAGGTGTGGGCAGCGCTGAGAATTCATACCCATGCTGTTGCGTAAAAACGATAAGCGTTCCTCCATTTCTAACATACTCTTCGAGTACGGCCTTGAAGATCTCTGAGTTCTGCATACCATAGAGCCCGCCAGTGGGAATCACCATCACCGGATTCTCTTTGACCCATAAAGGAGAAAAAGAAGGAGGAATCCTTCTCCACGCCTCTTTGTATAGGCCGATCAAGGATGAGGCAGAGCCAAAATACCCGTGCCTTAATATCACCACATCGGGAGTCTCTGAGCGCTCTTTGCTATACTGGAGGCTATTTATAGATAAGCGGTTATAGGCCTCGTTAATCCTCACGTTTAAATTAACAAGATAAGCTTCGTCCGAGCTTCCTCCTGTGCCAACTGACTCAAAATATTGGTCTCTTTCCTCTAATAATTTCTCATAGTTCCAGCAAAGGAGAATATTGGTCTTCCCTTTCTTAGGCGCCAATCTATAGAATCTGGACTTTGAATCAGAAGCATAATAAGAGGGATTACTGGTTGAAGAGGATTCATTATCATCAGGCCGTTCTCCCCCAGGATTGGTACCAGTAACTCCATCTCCATCTTCTTCGCCATCTTCATCATCCATACTGTCATCTTCATCTTCAGGGCCTCCTTTCTCTCCGCCTCCACCTGGATCTCGATGTTTATAACCTTCTTTTTCCAAATTCCCGAGGTAATCAGCCCAGGCTTTGGGATAAGTGGCGTCATTCCAACCCATTTCCCATATATTTTTAGGGGGATCATCCTGCTCATAATAATGAACTGCGTAGTGCAAATGTGGACCTTTAGATGCTGAACCTTTGTCCCCAACTGTTCCTATCTTAGTAGACTCCTCTAGATTTTCACGTCTATGAACTGGAGTACCTGGCGTGTCTACAAATTTTTCTTTTAAGTGCATATAAATTGTCATATAGCCATTCTGATGATCGATTATTACCGTGTTTCCTCCTGTCTCTGAATAATAAGAAAATTTTACAACCCCATCCATAACAGGATACACATCTGTGCCCTCTATAACCCCAATATCCTTGGCAACAATATCCAATGCCTTATGGATATTCTCTCCTCTTGGAGCCCACCAATCATCTGTGTACCATTTATTACCTGGTACTGGGTCTTTTACCTCTTGACCGCCGATCGTAAGAGACCGAATATCTAGGGCAGAAACAATTAAAAATACTAATATAAAAAGGAAAGATTTTTTGAGATTTAATTTGTGCACTTCCCTCTAGCCTTTTGCTTTTTAATATACTTTATAGAAATAAAATGTTGTGTGATTTGTTACGTTTCCAACTAAGAGGTATTGGCCATCATTAGTTAAAAATAATCCAGTTGTATCTTCTTCTGCTTCAGGAATTACTACTCCTAAAAATATACTCGCATCAATGTCTATAACAAAAACATTCTCTAGCGACTCTTTATCAGTTCTCCGGCCAAATAAAACTAGAAATCTCCCATCATAGGAAATTTTTGAATAAGCCTCGTGTCCAAAGGCCCAATATCCTTTATTTATGTCTGCTCTTTCAATAGGATATTCTTTAAGTTTTAATTTCTCCGGGAATTTAAAGACTTCAGTTTTTGTTTTACCGAATCTTGCGACAATTTTTCCGTTGCCAGAAATCAAGTTCTTTCCTTCGAAGACAAGATTACCATCTTTATCATATATTCCATCTTCTTCTTCACCTCTTCCTTCTATACCTACAAAGGCGCCATTTTCAGAAAGAGAATTATAATAACCCGAGGGTATCTCCCAACTATTTCCAGAGATATCGAAAATATATGGCATCTCTGCAAAGTAATTTCCATCTGGAGAAAAAACAGGTTTTTCACTAAACGCCATTTTTAAACTTTTCAACAAAGTTTTCCCTTGGGAATCCACAAGCCATCCTGGTCCATACCAGCCTGGTGGTGGAGAAAGGATTACATATTTTCCATCTGGAGATAAAAATGGAGTATTATTATTATCTGTTACCTTCCATAACACTTTCCCATCTCGCTGACAATAATAAATTATGTCTTCGCTCGTATCATAGGCAAATACTCTTCCGTCTTCAGATATTTCAGCATTCCCTATTAATTCTTTTAAACTTGGCCCCCACTGCCAGACTGTTTGGCCGTCTTTATTTAAAATAGTAATTTGATTTCTATTCCCCTTATATTCATGAATGAATATTACATCTCCACTTTTTCGGGCAAAAGACAGTCCATATAATTCTGAAGGTATCTCCTTTTTCCACAGAAGTTTCGGTTCTAAAGCAGTAGAAAGCTGTGAAATAATCAGAAGTATTAAAAAAACTCCAATGAGAATGCCAATAACAAATACTAATTTATATTTTGATTTCATATTACCCTCCTATTTTCTTATTCGTGGAAGTTATTCTTTTTATATTCTTATAACTCTCGAAAAAGTGACTTAAATGACCAGGTAGATATGTTGGTTCCTGGATAGCCCTTGCTTTGGGGGGAATATCTCCTTTAGCCCCTTGGTTCGTTGATCTTCTGCCCCTCCTGTATTCTTTCTCGCTGATGCGTATATATATTTATTTATTATTTTCGGTCAGTCAAGAGGAAATTTGGGACTCCTGCATAACAGGATAGACAGCCGCATCCTCTATCTTCCCAGGTATCTGGGCTACAACATCTAAAAATATTTTTAAAGAATCCTATTTTTTTTAAAAACCTGAATTCTGTGATTCCCAAGGTCACTGATATAAACATAACCTTTTGAATCTACTGCTATTGCTCTTGGATGCTCGAACTCTCCACCTTCTCTCCATCCCTTTTTGCCCCATTTAGTGATAAATTTTCCATCCGATGTGAATTTCTGTATCCGATGATTATTACTATCTAACACATATACAAAATCCTTTGAATCAACTGTTATTGCACCTGCTGCCAAAAACTCTCCTACATTCTCTCCTTTCTTTCCCCACATAGTGATAAACTCTCCATCTGATGTGAATTTCTGTATCCGATGATTCCAAGTGTCAGCTACATACACAAAATCCTTTGAATCTACAGCAACTCCCATCGGATCCCTAAACTTTCCTTCTTTGCCTTCTCCCTTTTCCCACATAGTGATAAACTTTCCATCTGTGGTAAATTTTTGAACTCGGTGATTCCGTCTATCTGTTACATATATAAAATCATTTGAGTCCATAGCTATTCCACAGGGTTCTCTTAATTTTCCTTTTTCCTTTCCCATCTCTCCCCATTTCTTTATTAATTTTCCATCCGAGCTGTACTTATAAATCTTATTTCCCCAGGGATCACTAAGATAGATGAAATCATTTGAATCTACTGTTAATCCATACCCCCATAAAAATTTCACCTTTTCTCCCCACTTAAGTATCAATTTTCCATCAGGAGAAAACTTATATATGAAGTGATTGGTAGCGTCAGAAATATAAATAAAGCCTTTTGAATCAATAGCTATTCCACCCGGAGAGATTTGCTCACCTATGGATTCCTCATCCCACTTCTCCACAAATACATATTCTTCCTTTTCTTTGCCCGCTAATTTCTCTTTTTCGTTGAGATCTTTCCCTTCATTCTCTTCTACTATTTCTTTGGGTTTGATTTCTTCTCTGGATTCAAGCTCAGCTTTTTTATCATTCTCTGTTGGACGAGCCGCCTGTTGAGCTATTTGCTTCTCGTTTTTATTTTCTCCTTTGCAATCAGAGAAACTAAAGATGAAAAAAACTAAAATAATTGAAAGCCCCAAAAGATACTTCTTTTTTATTTTCATTTCTTGTCTCTTTTTTAGAAATCGCATTATTATAGAATTTCCGTTATTATCTTTATAATTGTTTGATTGATGCATTAGAGTGCACACTTGAATATGCTATCGTATGATTAACCCTTGCTTTGGGGGGAATGTCTCCTTTAGCCCCTTGGTTCATTGATCTTCTGGCCCTCCTGTATTCTTTCTCGCTGATGCTTGCATATTTTTATTTATTATTTTCGATTAGTCAAGAGTAAAATTGTACGATTTAATTGCTCTAACCTTATCATTTCTACTCTTTAAATCCAATTTCGCTCCCATCATGCCAAAGCCTGAGTGCCTGGTTCAGGTATAATAGAAATAAATCTCATAAGTTTGATACTATCTTGATTTAAGAATTTAAATTTGGCTTGCATTATATCCTTCCATCTAAAGGATGCAGTTAGAGCTCATTTCATCTCATCACTTTATGTCCTTGAGGTTGAATTTCATCTCCTTCAGAATCATAAAGAATATAGTCTGTATGCCAGATGCCAAGGTTTTTATCCGTTATTCCACTAAAAGAGTGACTCACAGGAATAGTTGTTTCTTCTCCTGGAGGAATAGATATCGGTGTTTCTTCTTCAAAATAAAGATTTCTGTCAGGATCTAACCATAAAATCTTCGCTTCTGAAGCAGTTTTGTCTGAGAGATTCTTTAGCTCAATATTAAGTTTGACCTCTGGGTCTGGATTATTTCTTAAATTGTACTCCAGAATCTCTAAATCCGGATTCTTGGCCCAGGTGATTAAGTCTCTTATGATCGACCTTCCTTGGATGGTAGATTGCCCGTGAGAATTACCCCAATCTTCAAACATTGAAGTTACCACCACCCGACCTTCTCCATAAGGATAAGCAAGCATGGCTGGCATCCCGTTAATCCTTCTGCTTAACAGAGCTGTGGAATCGGGCGGATAATAAGCAAAATATCCATCTATAGGAGAGCTGGTCAGTGATTTTGTTGTTGAGGAAAGCGCAGGATGCCAGGTGTCCACATACACTGAGTTGGAACGGCAGCTTTGATCCTCTCTCCACCCATAACATACAAGCGATACTCCATCAGGCGTTGGAAGTGGAGAGAAATCATACCCATGCTGCTGAGCAAAGACAATAATTGTCCCTCCCCGGGAGACATAATCCTCGAGGATGCTTTTGAATTGAGATGATTTCTCCATACCGTAGAGTCCACCCGAGGGAATGAACAGGATAGGCGGTGGATCTTTCATCTCCAGCGGGCTCTGATCCGGTTCTATGTAGGAAAAGCGTCTCTTTAATCTATTAATGAAGGAGCCGGCTTCTTCCCAAAACCCATTTCTAAGGACCAGCAGTTCCGGATTACGGCTTTCGGAGACTCCATCGGTTGGCCGGAGACTTGCTACAGAGTAATTATCATCAGGATGATCTCCGCATGGACGACTTGGTGGGCTTCTACGTGGTCCATCTCCATTAGGGTCTTTACATGGAAATTTCGGTTTATTCGGTATGAAATTTCCATATTCGTCTTTTTCTAAACATTCATTACCAAATTGATCCCGTCTTGGAATGTTCTTTGCACAAGCAAAGCATTGGTTCGTGCATGCATATGTCTTGCATTCTTGTCTGAGTGCCTTCAAATGGAGAAATTCATGAAAAATTGTTCCTTCTGCACATCCACAAAAATCAGGATCTATCCTACTTTCAGACCAAGGATCACCATAGATATCGATTATCGGTCCATACATGCTTGCAGAAGCTTTTCCGCATCTATAGCTTGGACATCCTAATCTGATATGGAAGGGCTTTCTTAATCCTTTTTCAAAGTTTTTTTTTATTTCTGGTGGAAGACAATTTGTATTGCGACCTTGATTTACTGCTGCTTTTATGGCATCTGTTATTTTTGTATAAAGTTCAGTTTTCCTGCCAATTTTTTTATTTGAACAATCAGCTAAACTTCTTAATCCTTTTGGCAGACCTTCAGATTCCTCTCCCCCGTCTGTTAGAAGAGTAAAAGCGCTGTTCTTATTTGCTTCTAGATTGAGATTTTTTTTTTTACATTTGAGGGAATATCTAATTTAAGCTCAACCCAAGTCTTTTTCCCTTTAGTAACATATACCTCTTTGATTAACTTTCCCCTATACCATATTGAATATATTCCCTGGGATATGCCAACTATAGAAAAATATCCTGTCTCATCCGAAGCCATTCTAAGAGGAGTAATCTCTTCATCGTTTTTATAAATTCCAATGTCTGCTCCAGAAATAGATCCTCCATCAATTGAAGAAATCACCTTGCCTTCTATTCCAGTAGGATCGCCAAGATCAATAATGAATTCTATCTCTGTGGTTTTCCCTTTCTCAATTTTGACATTCTCTATCTTTCTTATTGCATGACCCTCTATCTCAGCTTCAAATCTACACACATCAGGAGCTATCCCTTTTATAAAAACATCTCCTGCTTCATTAGGCTCATAATCAAATCCCATAAGACCCCATGCCGGCGATAATCCTCCTAATTTCAAAGTTTTCTCAGGAGGAGGGATAAATCTGGTCCCATCTCTTTTTTTGATTCTTATTAAAATTGACCCAGCCACAAGTGCTTTCTTCTTCACCTCAACATGTTTTCCTTTCTCTAATGTAATAATTGGTCTCCCAGGAATATCAATATGTGGCCAACCTGTATCAGCATAATATCCAGTATGACGATCTGGAATAAAAAGTAAAACGTATTTACCCTCTTTAAGCATACCAAAAAAAACTTCCCCATTTTTATCTGTAAGCTTTTTATTAAAAAAATAAAAATCACCAGATGTACCTCTTGCATAAAGCCAAACTTCTACATCTTTAAGTTCTTCTCCTGTATCCTCCGTAATTATCTGTCCTGAAATCGATCCGTAGATTGTAGCTTCAAGGTCTTTTGGGATTAAAAGACTTATTGTTCCCACTACAAGAATTGTAGCCAATAAAATAAGAAAGCCTTTTTTCTTTGACATCTTAACCTCCTTATTTTCTTATTCGTGGAGAAAAATTCTTTTTATATTTTTGTACCTCTTGAAAAAGTGATTTAATTGACCAGGCGCATATATTAATTCCTGAATAATCCTTGCTATAGGGGGAGTTTCTCCTTTAGCCCCTTCGTTCATTGGTATTTATCCCCTCCTGTATTCTTTCTCGCTGATGGGCACATATTTTTATTTATTATTTTCAATCAGTCAAGAGAAAATTTAGAACTCCTCCATAACAATACGAAACAATTTATACTTATATACTATGACGCTCATAGCATTAATTTATTCTCAATCTTATTTAGCATTAACCTCAGCCTCAAGAAAATATATATCTCACTAGATATACAATTCTCAGGAATACTTATTCCCCCAACATGAATAGATATTATTTTCTCTTCTCACAATCTTCATCGCCGTAAATACCTAATGTAATTAAAAGAATTGTCAAAACGACAAAAATCCAAGGACTTTTCTTCATTTCTTGATGCTTGTTACTTTTTTGTAATCGTCATTAAGAAAATATTTTCATCCCAATCTGTATAAAATATCTTATCTCCATTCGGGCTCCATTTTGGTTCCCACTCAATTACAGTTTTTGTATTGGTTATTCCCTTTTTCTTCATTCCGTCCAGACTATAAATATAGAGATCGTGTCTAGTAACAATATGCTCATCCTGATCATACTCAATAAATAATAATAGCTTACCATTAGGAGAGAAATCGATTAAAGCCATGTTCCAGTCTCCCCTTGCGAAATTTGCTGCATCTGATATTATTTCGCCATTTTCATCAGTTATTATTGAATACCCACTTTTCGGATCAGGCCCGTTCCGAATTACTATTTCTCCTTTCGGTGTTAACAGGTAAACCGGTGCAATCACTCTATAAGAATAAATTTTTCGTTCTTCTTTAGTGATAGAATTATATCTATATAGGTAATGGTCTCTTTCCTTCCTTTTACCCCTAACATAAAAAATCTTGTCATCAGAGACATACCAGATATCTGAAAAATTATCATCTGGACCATTTATGAGTGTTTCAGTTTTACCAGTGTTTATATCAACAATTGACAAGCCATCTTTTGAATGATAGATGACCCTGTCACCTGAAGGTAAAAAAGCAGGGTTATATCCCTTCTCTTCTGTTACTTTCTTCTTCTCTCCACTCTCTACATCTACCAGCCACATGCCTGCACATATTATCTTCTTTGAATCAAGTGACCAGTTCCTGAAGGTCCGATCAAACTTTTTTACCATTTTCCCGTCCGCATCAAAAAGTAACGTATGCCCACTTTTAACAACTGCTATATATGCACCATTAGGAGACCACCTTTTAGGATAATAGCCTCCATCAGTAGTTATCTGCTTCACTTCAAGCACGTCAATCTTTTCAGGATCATCCCCCACGTCTAAATATGTATCAGAATTTAGACCAAGCCCAGCGGTCATCGGCTTCAATTCATTTGATTCTTTATGCTCAGTGACATTCTTTTCTTCCAAAGAGACTCCAGAATTTAGATTAATTCCGAACGTAAGTATAAATATAGCTAAAACCACACCAACCCCAAGAATAGCCCCAGATAAAACATAGAAAACCTTTTTCTTTGACATTTTTTTCTCCTTATTTATCTATTTGACTGTATAAAAGATTTATATTTCTGCAATTTTGATAAGAGTGATTCAATTGAAAGGGTGAAGATCTTAATTTCTGAAGAATTGCTACTTTGGGGGGAATTTCTCCTTTAGCCCCAATTTTCATTGAACTTTAGCCCCTTGGTTCATTGATCTTCTGCCCCTCCTGTATTCTTTCTCGCTGATGCGTGTATATTTTTAATTATTATTTTCAGTCAGTCAAGAGGAAATATGGAGCTCTTTCGCAATAATCCGCAACAATTTATACTTATAGACTTATGACGTTCATAGCACCAATTTATTCTCACAATCTTTAACTTCACAACATTGAATGGATTGGCGAAGTTTCTTTAAAAACTCATCCCAACATTCCTTCACAATACCTTTTCCATTATTTATTGGTAATTTATGGTGAGTCTTCTCGTGCACTACTAAACAATCCATAAGACATTTAACACATTCATCACTTTTGTTAGAATGAATATTCTTTTTAAACCATTCTAACGTATGTATTTTAATAAGATAGAAAAAGAAAGGAGGCTAATAAAAAAGTACTTGCATCACATCATCATAGAAGTAATTTGGTTTTTGTGCTTGCCGTGCTTTACTCACATTTTTGTTCAATTTCCGTACTCTTAGCTCCCTTAAAATCAATATCATAGAGAAACCTTGTGGTCAAACACAGAGAAATCAGGAGAAGAGATACATTCACAAAGAATATTATGAAGAAAGCTCAAAATGATATACTTCATGCCATCAATTATGAATCACACGATTTCCGATGCTCAGAAATATTTCTCTCCCTCTTCTCGGCTGCCATCAAGAGTTCCTGTTGGACACTTTGAGGATGGGGACGTTCGGCCATGAAGGTGAGCTTGAGGTGAGCGATGATCTTATCAATGACTTTGTGATCCTTGATAAAGGAGATCACTTTCATCTCTCCCCCGCATTGAGGGCAGAGGAGAGGATCCACTTCATAGACTTTTTTTATCATCTCGGCCCAGCCTTTGGAGGGCACATGTCGGTCTGTATCATCAATGATTGGCATATGAAGGGTATCGGCTCCAGCCCTGCGCATCTTTCCTCTGTGGGCGTTGGAGTATAGACCATATTATGCTGAGTTTGGAAGGGAGAAAATAGACGTTACCTCTTGAAACAAAAAGAATTATAAGGAAGAGAAAATCTTAACTCAGCATAATTTCGAACTCAGCATAATATGGCTTATGCAAAGCTTTGCATAAACCACAGTAGCGGATCATCACTTGTCCTTTATCAGGAATATGTAACAAATTATTAATCCTGAGGCCAAATCTTAATAACACAGTCGGACTACACGCTGCTATGAGCTGGTTTATTACCGGTTTCCCCATTTTAGGCAAAAAAAGGGATTTATTTCCCGTTTTGCTACGCAAAAAGAAATGAATTATCGATATCTATTCAGCAGCCCCAACAATCCTTTCTTTCCCAGACCAGTCTGTTTTTTCCCCAGGATTGCCATTAATGTCCCAACTGGAAGATTTGCTTTCGTCTTGGGTACAATAGTGACTTTTGTTCCCTCTTTGAAACTCTTAACCAGAGCAATCCCATGGGTTGCTTGCCGATGTTCAATCCATCCGTCTTTTTTAAGGAGCTTGATTAATTTTAGACCGGTTAAGGCAGGGATCTTTTAGTATTTCAAATATTTCGGGCTTCCTTATGGATAGGATAAATATGTGCTCTCACATAGGTGTCTGTATCCAAAGGCCCGGATATCTTGATTTCATTCTTTTTTGGCTTATGAGAATGAAAAATAATATTGTGTTTCTCAAAAAACCGCTCTCTTTCTCCGAGTTCCTCCAAAGTATCCAAATGGAGAAAGACTGCCTCTTTCAATTTTTTATGAGCCTCAGGAATAGAACGTCCGAATGTAGATGTTCCCAGCTCCTCACATAATGCTGTCCATTTGTTTCTTTCCCTACGAAATTTAAAGGTAACTATGATGTAACCACTCTCTTTCGCGGTCATAACGATATTCATTTTACCACAGGCCTCTCTAAAAGAAAAAAGCTCAATGATCTTCTTTCCTAAAATATAGACGGCGAATCTCTCCTGTCTTTCTCAAATGTAGCCATATATCTCTCTTTATAAAGAAAAGAAACAGGGATAAGAAGATAAAAAATTGACATGTTGGGGATTGAAAATTAAAATTCATATGAAAACAAAAAGAAGCCTGATAAAAAATTGGATTGACAAGTCTGAGAAAAGGAAGAGATTATGAAGAAAAATTCACCTACCATGGCTGAAGCAGTAGCACGTGCATTGGCAGAATTAGATGGGCCAATAAAACAAAATGATTTAATTGAAAAAATTTTGGAAATTTATCCGTCTTCTGCATCATAGGAAATTCGTTTTCTCTGTCGCGTAAAAACTTCACAATTTTCAACCGCAAACGTTCTGGAATGAGCTTATAACAGGAAAAAAACGAGTTCAATAGCCACAAAGTAGAGACAAAGCGCCGAAAGCAACCGAACAATTAGCCCTAAGATAGACTCCACCCAACAAATAGACAAAGAGCTGTTTGGAAGCCCCTTAGAAATATTTCTCCCTCTCTTCGGCTGCCATCAACAATTCCTGTTGAATAACTTGTAGTGGAGGAGGGCGTTCGGCATGAAACGCAAGTTTGAGGTGATGGATGATCCTTATGGAACTGCCCTTTTTGGTCTTCTCCTCCCTCTATTGTAAGAAAGTAGAGGTGGGGGTGAAGGTTTTTAAATCCTGAGTCTACTCCAATCGTAAATAAATCACCATCTCTATCCTCATAAGATTTATCCAGATACTCGAATGCTTTTTCCTTTTCTCCGAGGCCTGCGTATATCCGGGCAATTCTATAATTAGAAACATATATCTGCTGAGATTGTGTGATCAACTCTTCCAGAATCTCAACCGCTTTTTCTTTATTACCTGCCGCGGCGTAAGCATACCCCAGCCCTGGTAAATATCCGCTCGATATGGCAGTCGCTTTACGAAATAAGTCAATGGCTTCATCATATCTTGATTTTTGCAGATAAGTCTCTGCAAGGACTTTATGAACCCAGCCATAGTTTGGATCTATCTCCAGCGTTTTTTTGCTTTGAGCTATTGACTCCTCGTATTGTCCCTGGTGCGTGCGAATCAATGCAAAGCTTGTCCTGATGGAAATTGAGAGAGGATCCAACCCTAAAGCTTTGGTGAACTCTTTGTGGACTTCGCTAAAACGCCCGGTGGCTCTGAGTAACTCTCCGAACCAATGATGCGCTAGGGGATAATTCGGGTTGAGTTCGATAGCTTTTTTAAAATCCTTCTCAGCACCCAGCCAATTAAAATCATAACGATATTTGATATTGGCCAATGAAGTATAGGCTTCAGCGAGAGTTTCCTCTATCTCGAGAGCTTGCAGGGCGGCTGCTTTGGCTTTCGGATAAGCTTCATGAAGAGATAGAAAGTTATAAGCGGAATGCATGCTGTACGCATCGGCTATCCCAGCATACTAATTGTCATGGAAGGGCTAAAAGCCAAAGCCATGGTCAAATCAGTAAAAGGGACAAAAGAGAATCCAGGAAAGAACGTAAAACTCAAATCGCAACTAAACCGCTCCATCCTGGATCAAGGCTGGTATACATTCCAAAACTACCTCTCTTATAAACTAGACTTAAGAGGGGAAGGCTAATACTTATATCTCCGAAGAATACCAGCATTAAATGCCGAATCTGCGGCCATATTGGAGAAGAAAACAGAAAAACACAGGCAGAATTCCAATGCATCCAGTGCGGACATAATGAGAATGCAGACCTAAACGCAAGCATAAATATCTTAGCCGAAGGACATTCGGTGATAGCCTGTGGAGAGTGCGGAGAACACTCGGAAATCACCGTCTCCAGGCTCTGTTGAAACATCGAACGTGGTAAGAGTCGGTCCGGGTATATGCCTATCTGTGCGTAATGATGAGCCGATCAACTCAACGGATTCACCCTCGGGTATTCCATCAATAAAAATACCATTCTGGCAGGCCTCCATGGAGAATTGAAGAGCATGAACAGACGAGTTTTGAAATATTGCTAATTTTTCACTCACACGCGAAAAGGAAGCAAAAAACTGTTGGTTAGTTGAGTCTATTACTCTATATGAAATATTGTTCTGTATAGAATATTCTTCCAGCTGATCTAAATCTCCAACTGTGGGCAGCCTGCTGTCCTCCCATTCATCACGGATGACATTGTGGTTAAATCGTCCATTATTACAATTTAATACTGTAAAGGGCCTATAAATATACTGTCCCAAATTATTCTCAACCAGATGATTATCGCTTCCGTCTAATTCCACATGGGCATAGGAGTTGACAAAATGGTTGTTTACCACATAGGCCCCGTCTCCAACTGCCTTTACTGTTACAGAGTAAGGTGTGATGCTGTTCATTTGCTGTTCCGGATAATGTATGGTAAAACCTTTTAAACCGCTTCCTTCATTTAGGGTGATTGTTGGATCGCTTGCATTTCGTCCATGATATATTTGAAGCATGGCAGCTGGAACGGTTTCTTTCCATCCATTAAAGGAATGGAGCCCTTCTGAAGTGGAACGGAGTTCAACACCAGCTGGTACGGTGAGAGCGGTGCGGATCGCATAGCCGGCTTCAGATATCTGTGGGAGCAGTACAATTCCGCCTCCCATGGAATGAACATCGTCCAATGCTTTCTGAATCACTGGTGCATCATCCGTTGTTCCATCCACATATACATCATATCCATTTTGACCCATAACGACCAGGTTTTGCCCATAGGGCTTACGTACCCTGTTATAGCCATTAATATCAAAGGGAGTATAGGTTTCACTATAGGTATCTCTTTCGTCCATCAATACAATGTTGGAGCTTGCGCCGTTCAATTCAACCGGATCACCGTCATACGCAAAGGTGTTGCCTGCAAGAATAGCTGATCCTGTATCTGAATTCAACTTTATCGGTTGTTCACCTGCAGATTCATCAAAGGTAGAATTCACCACACTGAGATGGGAGGAACCGGCAATTAAGGGGGCATCGAAAGTGCAATTTTGGAATCTAAGTGATTTGGGATTCAAAGCCGAGTTATTGTAAATTGCATTGCCTGAAGATGAGAAACTGACGTTATTGAAAAATACGCCAACAGAATTTAGATTATTAAGTAGAACCGCATGATCGCTTCCTTCGAAGATGCTGTTTATTATGAAACTGGGTCCAACGTTATCAGCGCGCAATGCTGTTTTACAGTTGGTCACATAAAAGCCGTACATATTACCATTGATATCACCAATACCTTCGTCCAGGAAATGGAATCCTGTTTCGTAATCTGCCACATGCCATTCTGAAGCAAAGACATTATCTGAAGCGCCCACTTTGATTGCTGTTGCATTGTTCTGAAGGTATGGGATCAGCTCTGTGTCTTTGTCTGGAGCGCTAGGAAGACCCGATTCTGACCAGTATTCTGCTGAGAAATATACTTGAGAATAGAAGGGTACACTGCTGGATCGGGCCTGGTACATGCCGAGTTTCAAGGGAGACCCATAAAGTCCTCTGCAAAAAGCCCGCCTAGCATTTCCCCTTATCGCTAAACCTATATAAGAGTTGACCAGGTTTACATTTTGGATATTAATCTCATCCGGTAGTTCGGTTACACCATCTATCGTCCGTGTATATGGAATAACATTGGATAGACTCTGATCGGGATACCAGATAGTCAGGTTTTTAAGTCCTGCACGGTAGTCCAGTTGGATAAAAGCAGGAGCGTTATCTGTATCTAAACCATCATATGCTACTTTAAGTATTGTACCGCGTACTGACTTATCAGTACCATGAACACTTCCCCATTCCCCGCGAAGTACCACATTGGGAGAAATGATCAGGGGCTCAGTAAAGAGATATTGCCCTTCAGCTGCATAAACAACCCCGCCTCCCACGGAGCTGACCTCCTGGAATGCCTTATTAAAGGCTGCTGAACAATCCTGCTCTGAGGGATTTTCCGGCAGACGATCAGGGGTCATGACCTGTGCAGCTACCACCATATCATCTGTTGGATAATCGTCGTTGACAACAATCTGCCAGTCGATCGTCACCGAGCCCTCGGCCGATGTCGTGCCGTTCTCCTCGGACGACGGGTCGCCCTCGTTCGATGAGGTATCCACGGCCGTCACAAGGTAGTAGTACGTGGTGGAGGGCGTGAGCTCCGTGTCGGAGTAGGAGCTCGTCGACGGCGAGACCACGAGGACGTGCCCGGAGCCCATCGTCGTGCTTCGGTACACGTTGTAGTGGTCCAGATCCTCCTCCGGATTCGCGCCCCACGTTAGGTCGAGGCGCGTACCGCTGACTGTCGTGATCGAAAGTGCCGTCACCTGCCCCGGCGGCGTGGTGTCATGGGTGATGGTGAAACTGTCGACCACAGAACCGTTCCAGTCTCGTGCGGCAAAGTAAAGCACGTTCCCGTGGATTTCGACCTCGCAGAAATGGTGCACATTCGAAGCCGTTACAACAAAGGGTAAGTTCTCATCGCACGAGTACAGCGGTGCACCGCCCCCGCCGGTTGTGATATGCCGGATGCCGTCCACTTCGGCCCGCGCGTAGAAGTGGTTTTGACCAGCGATAACGATATCTACTCCGTATTCCAGACACAACGTCTGGATATGATCCTGGACATCCTTATTATTGCCGTTGCCACCTGCCGACCAGCCCGGCTCATGTAATAAAATAAATTTCCACGGTTTATCCGATGTCGCCAGATCGTTTA
>Ga0209636_10003814_pt1 | contig 15381 bp, 11 predicted proteins | sample DeeMarSWOR152_54_FD_187464 | JGI IMG/M metagenome (GOLD analysis project Ga0209636, IMG submission 187464) | Marine sediment microbial communities from White Oak River estuary, North Carolina - WOR-1-52-54 (SPAdes) (version 2) | ecosystem: Environmental > Aquatic > Marine > Intertidal zone >...
ATACCTTCGTTATCGCCGAAGTCAACGTCGTCTTGCCATGATCAACATGCCCTATCGTCCCTATGTTTAAATGCGGCTTCGTCCGCTCAAACTTTGCCCTCGCCATCTTCTTACCTCCTTTTGGCTTGCTCAGGTTGCAAGCCTCGTTTTTTTGGATATTTCTTATTCATTTTTAATTCTTTTTTAATATTATCATATTCCTAGCTTGTCCTCGTCAACGGAGAGGAATTCTTCCTTCAATTCTAGCAATGATTTCTTTCATTATGTTTGAAGGAATCACCTCATACTGGTGAAATTCCATAGAAAAGACACCTCTCCCCTGAGTTATAGTCCTGAGAATAGTTGCATAGCCAAACATTTCGGTTAAGGGAACAAAAGCTCGTACGATTCTGGAGCCTCCTCTCATTTCCATTCTCTCTATTTTGCCCCTTCGGGCGTTGACATCTCCCACAATATCTCCCAAATATTCCTCTGGAGATACAACTTCTAAGCTCATGATGGGCTCTAAAAGAACAGGCGCAGCTTTAGAAGCTGCTTCCTTAAAAGCTAATGAACCAGCAATCTTGAAAGCAATAGAAGTAGAATCAACCTCATGAAAGGAACCATCGAGAAGGGTAACTTTTACATCAGACATAGGAAAGCCAGCCAAGATTCCTGCTTCCATGGCCTCCCTGACTCCATTTTCAATGGAACGTAAGAACTCTCTGGGAATAACGCCACCCTTTATCTTCTCCACAAATTCAAATCCTCTGGATCTTTCTAATGGTTCAACTGTGACTTTACAATGGCCATACTGTCCCCTACCTCCTGTCTGCCGTATGTATTTGCCTTCACCTTCGGCTTCAATAGTGATAGTTTCCTTGTAAGCAACTTGAGGTTTTCCAAGGTTGGCTTGGACTCCAAACTCTCGAGTCATTCGATCCATGAGAATCTCCAGGTGGAGTTCCCCCATTCCATAAATGAGTGTCTGGCCTGTCTGGGGATCCTGCATGACTTTAAAAGTGGGATCTTCTTTGGTAAGCTTGGCCAGGGTCTCAGCCAATTTTGAGTGATCAATTTTCGATCTGGGTTCAATGGTCGCTGAAATAACAGGCTCAGGGAATTTAATGGACTCAAGGATGATGGGGTGACTCCTCTGGCACAATGTGTCTCCAGTGGAAACGTTCTTCATGGACCCCAAGGCCGCGATATCCCCAGCATGAGCTTCCTTTAAATCCTTTCTTTTGTTGGAATGCATTTCCAATAGGCGGGAAATGCGCTCTTCTCCGCCTTTAGTTGAATTATAAACCGTTGCGCCCAATTTTGTTTTGCCTGAATAAATGCGGAAAAACGAAAGCGTTCCTACATAAGGATCGTTCATGATCTTGAATACGAGGGCAGAAAAGGGTTCATCACTGGAGGCTCTTCTCGTTTCTACGTCAAGCGTCTTGGGATGGTAACCCTTTACCGAAGGAATATCCACTGGAGCAGGAAGATAATCCACAATGGCATCCAATAACGTATGAACCCCTTTATTCCGGAAAGAAGCTCCATAGAGAACAGGCACAAATTGGAGTGAAATTGTTCCGGTCCTAATTGCCCTCTTTATTTCCTGGGGCGAAATTTCTGCTCCCTCTAAATATTTTTCCATCACCACGTCATCTGCATCACTTAGCTGCTCTAACATCACGTTCCTTTTCTCAAGAACTTCATCTAGACGTTCTTCGGAGATGTTTCGCACTTCGAATTCTGTTCCCAATATGTCTTCTCCCCAGTCAACCTCTTTCATTTCCACTAGATCTATGACACCTCTAAAATTCTCCTCAATTCCCAAAGGAATCTGGATCGGTAGAGGATTTGCATTTAACCTTTTCTTCATCTGTTTTACAGCTCTTTCAGGATTCACTCCTATTCTATCCATTTTGTTAATGTAAACAATTCTTGGCACCTGGTATCGATCTGCCTGACGCCAAACCGTCTCCGACTGCGGTTCGACACCCCCAACTCCACAGAGGATGATGATGGCCCCATCGAGTACTCTTAAAGAGCGCTCAACTTCAGCCGTAAAATCGACATGACCAGGGGTATCGATGATATTAATTCGATGGTTGTTCCAGTAACAGGTGGTCGCGGCAGAAGTGATAGTTATTCCTCGTTCCTGCTCCTGAGCCATCCAATCCATAACTGCAGTACCTTCATCCACTTCTCCCATCTTGTAGGTAATGCCTGTATAGAAAAGAATTCTTTCTGTAGTGGTAGTCTTCCCCGCATCGATATGCGCCATGATTCCGATGTTTCTGATTCTTTTGATGGCGACTTGCATCAACTCTATTCTCCATCTTGATTGTTTTAAAAATCTTCTTCAAGAAGACTACCATCTATAATGAGCAAAAGCTCTATTCGCTTCCGCCATTTTATGCGTATCTTCTTTTTTCTTAACGGCTCCACCTCGATTGTTCACCGCATCGATGATCTCGGCCGCTAGTTTCTCTTCCATGCTCTTTCCGCCTCGTTCTCGTGCATGCCTGACTAACCACCTGACAGCCAGGGAAGTGGAGCGGTGTAACGGCACCTCAACAGGAACTTGGTAAGTAGCGCCTCCTACTCTTCTCGATTTTGTCTCGAGCACTGGTTTGACATTTTCCACAGCTTTTTCGACCATCTTAAGGGGATCCTGCTTTGTTTTTTTCTTAACCTGTTCCATGGCGCCATAAACAATTTTCTCGGATAAATCCTTCTTTCCTTTTTTTAAGACCACATTTACGAACCTTGAAACCAGAGTACTTCCGTAGGAATACTCTGGCTGTAATTTTCGCTTTTTTACAGTTCCTCTTCTCGGCATGAGCTTCTCCTCTAACCAGCGATTCTTTTCTCCTTGGGCTTCTTGCTCCCGTATTTGGAACGCCCCTTCATTCTATTCTCTACTCCTTCGCAGTCTAAAGTTCCGCGAACGACATGATAACGGACTCCCGGCAGGTCCTTGACTCGACCTCCTCGAATGAGGACAATCGAGTGTTCCTGTAAATTATGGCCAACTCCAGGGATGTAGCCTGTGACTTCTATATTATTCGTTAATCTAATCCTGGCCACTTTTCTCATGGCCGAATTAGGCTTTTTTGGCGTTGTTGTAAATACACGAGTACAGACCCCTCTTTTTTGAGGGCATCTCTCCAGGGCAGGAGATTTGCTTTTGTACTTTTTCGAAACTCTTCCTTTCCGAACTAACTGGTTTACAGTAGGCAAATATAGTCTCCTTTATAAAAAAATACATTCGCTCTGAACGAAAAACTTCTCAGAACGAATGAACGGATAATACCAAAAACTACAGGCTATGTCAATGTTTTAGAGGGACTTAGGCGAAACCTTACTTCTCAAATGTGCGTCTATTCCCTCTTCAGTTTCTTCCTTCTTTTCTTCTCTCAGTTCGACATCCCGGTAGTATTTGTATCCAGTCCCAGCAGGTATAAGCCTGCCCATAATAATGTTCTCTTTAAGTCGTCTCAAGTGGTCGACTTTCCCGTAAAGGCTTGCTTCGGTTAGAACTCGCGTTGTCTCCTGGAAGGAAGCAGCGGCAATGAAACTATCTGTGCTCAGGGCGCTCTTGGTGATTCCTAAAAGAAGAGGTCGGGCCTTGGCTGGCTTTCCTCCCTTTTTGACAATTTTTTCATTTTCTTCCTGGAAAACAAACTTGTCGACCTGCTCATCCACCAGAAACTCTGTATCACCAACTTCCTCCACTTTGACCCAGCGGAGCATCTGGCGGATGACAATCTCGATGTGCTTGTCATTGATGGATACACCTTGTAGCCTGTAAACGGCCTGAATTTCTCTTAAAAGATACTCAGCTAGTTCTTTCTCTCCCAGAACTTTCAATATATCATGAGGATTGATAGACCCATCCATCAATGGTGTGCCTGCCTTTATCTTTTCTCCTTCACCCACACTGATATGGGCGCCTTTAGGAATGAGGTATTCCTTCTCTCCTCCTCTCTCGTTCTTGACAAGGATCTTTCTGTAGCCCCTGACAAGACCTCCGTATTCAACGAGTCCATCGATCTCTGAAATGACAGCTGGCTGTTTTGGCCTTCGGGCCTCGAAGAGCTCCTCTGCTCGGGGAAGACCGCCAGTTATATCCTTGGTCCTGGCAACTTCTCGAGGAATTTTTGCTAAGATATGGCCAGCATAAACTTTATCGTTGTCCTTAACTTCTAGATTGGCCCCGGATGGCAGAAAATATTTCTTTAGCAGTACGGGTCTACTCTTATCATCCTTTTTCGTTGCATGAAAGATTTCGATACGAGGCTGCATTTTCTCATCTTTAGGATCACTGATGACTTGACTGATTAAACCAGTAAATTCATCCTGGACTTCTTCCATGGTGACTCCTAGAACGATATCTTGAAATAGAACTTTTCCCGTTTCTTCGGTCATGATAAAAGTATTGAAGGGATCCCATTCCACAAACTCCTGTCGGGCATTTATCTCTTTTCCATCTTCAACTAATATCTTGGCTCCGTAAGGGACTTGATAATGTTCCACTTCTCTTCCGCGTTGATCAAGGATAGCAATATTGGCATTGCGATTAACAGCGATCGAGGAACCCTCTTTGTTAGTAACGGTCTTGAGGTTATGGAATTTAATGATTCCATCATTCTTGGCTTCGAGTTTAGACTTCTCAGCTCCCCTCATAGCGATCCCGCCAACATGGAAGGTCCTCATGGTGAGCTGTGTTCCCGGCTCTCCGATGGATTGAGCCGCAATTATCCCGGCTGCTTCGCCCAAATCTACGAGTCTGCCGCTGGGCATATCACGCCCATAACAAAGCTGGCAGACTCCTCTCTTTGATTCACAAGTGAGCACTGAACGTATCTTCACTCTTTCAATACCAACATTCTGGAATTCTTTAGCGACTTCTTCGGTAATTTCTTGGTTCGTATCCACTAGGACTTTGTTGGTGTCAGGATGAAGGACCCTTTCCAGAGAAACCCGACCGATTATCCTGTCTTCAAAGGGCTCTACGATTTCTGCATTCTCGACAATGGCGGAAACATTGACTCCTTTCAATGTGCCGCAATCGTGTTCATCAACAATAACTTCTTGAGAAACGTCGACTAACTTACGTGTTAAGTAACCTGAATTGGCAGTCTTTAAGGCGGTATCAGCTAAACCCTTCCTCGCTCCATGAGTGGAAATAAAATATTGAAGCACATTCAGCCCCTCTCTCAGGTTAGAAACAATAGGAGTCTCTATGATTTCACCTGAAGGCTTGCTCATCAAGCCCCTCATCCCAGCCAGCTGCCGGATCTGCTGCTTGTTGCCTCTCGAGCCAGAATCAGCCATGACGAACAAGGGATTCAGCTGTTTCTCTTCAAAACTCAACCTCTTCATCTCATTAAACATCGCATTCGAGACATTATCTGTGACTGAACCCCAAATTTCAACCACTCGATTGAACCGCTCACCCGCTGAGATTGTCCCTTCTCGATATAAGTTTTCAATTCTTCTGACTTCTTTATGTGCTTTTTCGACTAGACTTTCTTTCTCTTTGGGAATGATAAAATCATTAATCCCGAGGGAAAAACCTGCTTGAGTGGCCTGGTTGAAGCCAACCTCTTTCATCTTGTCCAGCATTTCAATCGTCGGAGAAATCCCTTCTTTCAGATAGGTATAAAAAACTAAATTCTCTATACCTTTCTTCCTGAGCATTCCATTAATAAAAGGAACCCTCTCTGGAAGAATATCATTAAAGAGAATACGTCCAGGCGTTGTCTCGATAATTTCATTCTGAATTTCTGATACTGGACAGGACATAACAGCTTGGTCGTCATAAAAAGTGGATAAATTCATAAAACGTCCACTGTGCCGAACCTTGATTCGAGCATGAAGAGTAATATCTTTACTTTCTAAGGCCAATAAAACTTCATCAAAAGCAGCAAAAATCCTTCCTTCTCCTTTTTCTCCCTTCTTCTCTAATGTAAGATAATAACAACCTAAAACCATATCTTGACTGGGAATAGCCAAGGGCCTTCCATGAGCCGGAGAGAGAATATTATTCGTGGAAAGCATCAAAGCCTGAGTTTCTACCTGGGATTCTACGGAGAGAGGAATATGAACAGCCATCTGATCACCATCAAAATCAGCATTAAAAGCTGCGCAGACCAAAGGGTGAATCTGAATGGCCTTTCCCTCGACCAAAATCGGCTCAAAGGCCTGAATTCCCAACCTGTGGAGTGTGGGGGCTCGGTTCAATAATATGGGATGCTCTTTGACAACCTCTTCCAGATAATCCCAGACCTCTGGTCTTTCCTGTTCATGCCATTCACGAGCCACCTTAACACTGGGCACCAAACCTTCCTTTTCTAACTTGTGGAAAATGAAGGGTTTAAACAGCTCCAGAGCCATCTTCTTGGGAAGTCCGCACTGTTTAAGCTTAAGCTCTGGACCGACCACAATAACAGATCTTCCTGAATAATCAACTCTCTTTCCTAACAGATTCTGACGAAAACGCCCTTGCTTTCCTCTAAGAGCCTCACTCAGGGATTTCAGGGGTCTACGATTTGCTCCAAGATGCACTCGGCCCCGTTTTCCGTTGTCAAAGAGAGCATCGACAGCCTCCTGAAGCATCCTCTTCTCATTGCGAATAATAAGCTCAGGGGCTTTGAGCTCGATGAGTTTTTTCAATCGGTTGTTTCGGTTTATGACCCTTCGGTAGAGGTCATTCAAGTCAGAAGTAGCGAAACGCCCTCCATCCAGGCGCACTAAAGGCCTTAAATCAGGAGGAATAACAGGAATAACATCGAGAATCATCCAATCAGGACGGTTTCCAGATTTTTTTAAAGCTTTGAAAACTCGGAGCCGCTTAGCATAACGTAGCTTCCTCTGTTGGGAAGTTTCTTTTTTCATTAGTTTTCTGAGTTTATCGGCTTCCTTGTTGATGTCTATCCGTCCCAGCAACACATTGATCGCTTCGGCTCCGATAGAAGCTTGAAATCCATCACCATATTTTTCTTGAGCCTCTTTATATTCTTCCTCATTAAGTAGCTGTTTTTCTCGTAAGGGAGTCTCTCCAGGTGAAACCACGATGTAGGATTCGAAATAGAGAACTTTCTCTAGGTCTTTAATGGAAAGATCCAAGACAAGGCCGATTCGACTCGGTGTTCCTTTAAAAAACCAAATATGAGCTACAGGAGAAGCTAATTGGATATGACCCATCCGTTCCCGACGAACTTTGGATTTAGTGACTTCAACTCCGCAGCGTTCACAGATAATGCCGCGGTATTTCATCCTTTTGTATTTTCCGCAGAGGCACTCGTAATCATTAATCGGGCCGAATATTTTGGCACAGAAAAGCCCATCTTTCTCAGGTTTAAAAGTCCGATAGTTGATGGTTTCTGGTTTAGTGACTTCTCCCCAGGACCAGCTCTTTATCTTCTCCGGAGAGGCGATACTGATTCTCACCCGGTCGAAGTCGACCCTTTGTTTTCCTCCAATGGCTTGCCTTCCTTCCATGATTACTCTCCTTCTGAAATTTTGGGAACATCAATTCCCCAGGGAAGAATTTCCTCTTTCTCTGCCTTCTCTAATTCCACGTTCAGACACAAACTCTGAAGCTCCCTGATGAGAACATTCACCGATTCTGGAATTCCCGGAGTGAAATCCAAATCCCCCTTGACTATAACCTCATATATTTTAGCTCGCCCTTCCACATCGTCTGACTTCGCAGTCATCAGCTCCTGAAGGGTATAAGCAGCCCCATAAGCTTCTAGAGCCCAAACTTCCATTTCTCCGAATCGCTGCCCTCCGAATTGGGCTTTCCCTCCCAAGGGTTGCTGAGTTATCAAAGAATAAGGACCAGTAGAACGAGCATGAATCTTGTCATCAACAAGATGATAAAGTTTCATTATGTATATATAGCCCACAGTAACTTCTTGATCCAAGAGCTCCCCTGTAATCCCGTCATAAAGGGGGACTTTCCCTGAAGCGGGCAAATCCGCCTTCACCATGAGCTCTTTTATTTCTTTTTCATTGATCCCATTAAACACGGGAGTAGAAATCCAGAGACCGAGTTTTTTTGCTGCCCATCCTAAATGGGTCTCCAGAATCTGACCCACATTCATTCTTGAAGGAACGCCCAAGGGATTCAAAACAATCTCTACTGGGGTGCCATCAGGCATGCGAGGCATATCTTCTTCGGGAACGATTTTAGCGATGATTCCCTTATTGCCGTGTCGACCAGAAATTTTATCTCCAACAGAGAGTTTTCTTTTCATGGCTATGAAAACCTTAATGGCTTGAATTACCCCTGGAGCCAGCTCGTCTCCTTTTCTTAAGGCTTCCACTTTTTCCTTGAAAATGGCCTTAAGGGCTTCTATCTGGCGTTTGACCTTCCTTTCGACATCCTTAACCTTATTATCCCGTCCAGTGTTCTTTCTAAGTTTCAATTTAGAGAGGTCTTCAGGATTCAACTCGTTTAGAGTCTTATCGCTCAATTTGGTGCCTTTCTTCAGAACACTGTCTTTGTTCTGATAATCTCTATCTAAGGTTTCTCCCTTCAGAAGACCTCTTATCTTTCTCCATTTTTCTCCCTCGAGGATGCTTATTTCATCATCCAGGTTCCGTTTCATCTTGGCAACCTCATCCCTTTCTAAAGCTTTAGCCCGAGGTCCTTTCTCGCTTCCTCTTCGAGAAAAAATCCGCACGTCAATCACAGTTCCTTCAACCCCTGGAGAACAATACAAAGAGGCATCCTTAACATCCAGGGCTTTCTCCCCGAATATGGCTTTAAGAAGTTTTTCTTCAGGAGATAACTGAGTTTCTCCTTTGGGAGCCACTTTTCCAACCAAAATATCACCGGATTTCACCTGAGCTCCAATCCTCACTATCCCATTCTCATCAAGATTCCGGAGGAGATTCTCAGGAACGTTGGGAATATCTCTAGTGATTTCCTCTGGACCTAATTTAGTATCGCGGGCTTCAATGGTTTCTTCGACAATATGAATAGAAGTGAAAATATCTTCCTTAATGAGTTTTTCGCTGACAATAATCGCATCCTCAAAGTTATAACCTCTCCAGGGCATAAACGAACAAAGAACATTTCGACCAAGAGATAATTCGCCTTTGTCAGTACAAGAGCTATCGGCAAGGATTTGACCTTTTTCGACTCTATCTCCTTTTCTCACGATAGGCCTGAGATTGATACAGGTGTTCTGATTCGTCCTTAAGAACTTGGTTAAAAGATAAAGGTCGGTACCGACTTCATGCTCTTTGGCGGCTTCTTTTTCATCCATTCGGATCAGTATCCTTTCGGCATCGACAAATTCGACAATTCCTGGCCTTCTGGAGATAATGACATCCCCGGAACCTTTTACCAAAATGTGCTCTATCCCCGTACCCACCAGAGGTGCTTCAGGCTGAAGAAGCGGAACAGCTTGCCTCTGCATGTTTGAGCCCATAAGAGCTCGGTTGGCATCATCGTGCTCTAAGAAGGGGATCAAAGAAGCAGAGAGCGAAACGAGCTGTTTTGGAGAAACATCGATATAGTTTATTTGATCTCTAGGAATGAGTTTGAAATTCCCGCCTTGTCTTACATTCACAATTTCATCGAGGAAGTTTCCTTTCTCATCCACTGCTGCGTTGGCTTGCGCGATATTATATTTTTCCTCTTCCCAGGCGGTGAGGTAGAAGCAATGCGTTTCAAACAGGGGAAGATGTTTACTATTGCTTTTCTTTAATGCTTGAATTTCCTTTTCAATTTTATCTTTCTCGATGATTTCTCCGACTTTATAAGAACTACTTCCAGGATGGAGAATTTTTACATAGTCAATAATTTTTCCATTTTTCACTTTTCTGTAGGGGGTTTCAACAAAACCGAATTCATTAACCCGAGCATAAGAACTCAAGGACGAGATCAACCCAATGTTTGGGCCTTCAGGAGTTTCAATCGGACAAATTCTTCCATAATGGGAAGCTTGAATATCGCGCACTTCAAAACCGGCTCTTTCTCTACTTAATCCCCCGGGCCCGAGCGCGCTTAATCTCCTCTTATGAGTAACTTCAGCAAGCGAATTTATTTGGTCCATGAATTGGGATAACTGGGAACTTCCATAAAATTCCTTCAGGGCGGCGATCACAGGTTTGGAATTGATTAGGTCTTGGGGCATAGCTGAAGCCAGATCTGCGGCTACCGTCATTTTTTCTTTAATCGTCCTTTCCATCCGAGTTAATCCGATACGAAAAGCATTTTCCACCAACTCTCCTACTGAACGAACTCGCCTATTCCCTAAGTGGTCTATATCATCAACCATACCTTCGCCTCCACGCAAGCGGAGCAAATATTTAATCACCTCAATATAATCCAGAGGAGATAAAACCTTCTCTTCGAGGGGAGTATCGAGATCTAATTTGATATTCATCTTTAGACGACCAATCCGGGAGAAATTGTACTTCTGTGGGTTGAAGAAGAGATTATGGAATAGGTTATGGGCACTTTCCATGGTGTGAGGTTCCCCTGGTCTTAGCTTTCGATAGATCTCGGCCAAAGCTTGATTCGTATCCTTTCGCAAATCTTTTTTCAAGGTATCGCTAATAATACTGCCAATTTTAGCCTTTTCTGGAAAGAATACCTCAAAGGGTTCCTTGAGATTGGAAAGTTGTTGCAACTGAGCTTCGTCAATTTCTTCGTTAACTTTACTAGTTTCTTTTACAGATGACAGAGAGTAAGCTTCCGCCAATTCTCTCTTGGCGATGGGGATCTTATGGACTTTCAGCTCTCTAAGCTTTTGATAAGCTTCGAGGGTGAGTTTTTTCTTGGCTTGAAAGACAGGCTTTTTGGTTTTTGGATTATTAATGTCTTCACTTATAGTCTTACCTATAACTCCTTCCGAAAGCTCCCAATAAAACTTGCCTTTTTCAGGAAAAATTTTGTAAGCATCATAAAAAAGACGAAGGATTTCTTCATCAGAGCCAAAGCCTAGAGCCCTGAGAAAAACTGTGGCTAAGAATTTCTTTTTCCTGTCTAAGCGGACATACAAAATATTCTTGCCATCATATTCAAACTCGACCCATGCCCCTCGGTAAGGAATGATCTTGGCTACATAGAATCCTTTCCCTTCGCCATGTCTAAAAAAAACTCCGGCTGACCGCTGAAGCTGACTCACTACGACTCTTTCGATACCGTTGAAGATAAAAGTTCCCTTAGCGGTCATCAAAGGAATTTCACCAAAATAAACTTCTTGTTCTTTAATGTGCTTCAGCCTTTTTGCTTTTGTTACCGGATCTTTCTCCCAGCAGATGAGTCGGACTTTGATTCTCAAAGGGACAGCATAGGTGTATCCCTTTTGCAGACATTCGTAAGGACTGTATTTCATCTTCAATTGGACTCTGTCTCCACAATGATCACAGAGGGGAATTTCTATTTTCTTCATCACCCCGCAGAATGGACAAATTTCTTTCTCGGTCAGCTCTGCATCCGAAGGCAAAAGCGTTCCACATCCGTTACAGCGAGCTCGAGCATTTTCAACACCCTTAAGACGTCCACATTTGCACTCCCAATTCCCTATGGAGTAACTTATGAAATCCAGCTCTGTCGTTTCTTTAAAATCTGAAACAGGAAAAACATCTTTAAAGGCAGATTGGAGTCCCATATCTTTTCTCTCTTCAGGCAACATTTCCATCTGGAGAAACTCAGAATAGAACTTCTTTTGGACTTCCAGAAGGTCGGGCATAGGAAAAATGGTTTTTATTTTAGAGAAGTCCTCTCTATGGCGGTAAATATTTTTTTGTTTATCAAGCATTCTTACACTCTCTTTTAGAGTTGTTAGTCATCTATATAAATGACTTTAAAATTAAAATTTATTGCAATTCTACGACAGCTCCAACGGCTTCAAATTTTTCTTTTATTTCTTCAGCTTCTTCCTTAGATACTCCTTCTTTTACAGGCTTAGGAGCACTATCCACTAAATCTTTGGCTTCTTTTAGCCCCAAGCTAGTCACTTCTCTTACCGTTTTAATCACGTTTATCTTTTTATCTCCGACGCTCTTCAAGACGACATTGAATTCTGCTTTCTCTTCTTCAGCCTTAGCCTCTCCTTGAGGAGCCGCAGCTCCAGGAGTAGCCATAGGGGCAGCAACAGCTGCAGCGCTAACGCCGTACCTCTCTTCAAATTCCTTGATGTATTCTGCCAGCTCCAATACAGTCAAATTATCCAAGTGATTGAAGAATTCCTTTTTTGACAATTTTGCTCCTTCTTTCTTTGCCTTGGGAGCTTCTTTTACCTGAGCCTCTTTAGGTTGAACCTCTTTAGCTTGAGCCTCTTTGGGTTGAGCCTCTTTAGGTTGAGCTTCCTTTGGCTGAGTTTCCTTTTTTTGTGCTTCTTTCGGGTGAGTCTCTTTTGTTTGCGCTTTAGGCATTTTTACCTCCAACTCTATTTTTTGACTTTTAATTGACTCAATACCCTGCCTAAGCTTAATAAGGGGGCTTGCCATGTCCTTACTAGCCTTAACAGCGGGAAAGCCATTAAATAAGCCATTTTATTTAATAAGTCTTCTCTTGAAGTCAATTTGGCGATTTCATTAAATTTCTCGGGAGCAATGAATTGTCCATCCAATATTCCTCCCTTGACTGCCAAAACATTATTCTGCTCTGAAAAGTCCTTTAGTATACGGGCCAAGCCGAGTGGATCTTGAGGGGCAAAAGCTAGAGCTGTCGGACCCTGAAAACACTCATCTAAGCTCCCAGGAAAATCCTCTTTTAAAGCTCTGAGGGCAAGACGATTCTTTACGACCAAGAAAGAGTATGAATTTTTCCGCATTAACCTTCTCAATTCCGTAGACTGGGAGACTGTTATCCCTTTGAAGTCAACCAAATAGAAATTGCCTATTTTTTCAAAAGTGTCGTTTAAGTTCTGAATCCACCTTTCTTTTTCCCCGCGTTTCATCTTCTTTTCTCCTTTACTTTTCCAAAACACCTTCAGAAAGTCTCAAGGAAGGCCCCATGCTGGAAGACAGATGCATACTCTTGATGTATTTTCCTTTCGCAGCAGGAGGTTTTGCCTGAACAACAGCTTCGATGAAAGTTTTAATATTATCCGTTAGCTTATCTTGGGTAAAAGAGACTCTTCCCACTGCAGCATTGATGATGGATGTCTTATCAATCCTAAATTCCATTCGTCCTGCTTTGGTTTCTTCAACTGCTTTTTTCACTTCGAAAGTTACGGTTCCCGCCTTGGGATTAGGCATAAGCCCCTTGGTTCCAAGAATGCGTCCCAGCTTGCTCACTCCCTTCATCACATCTGGGGTTGCTATGACGATATCAAAATCAATCCAGCCTTTGGCTATTTTTTCAATCAATTCTTCTCCTCCCACATGGTCAGCTCCAGCTTCTTCGGCCTCTTTGATTTTCTCACCAGCAGCAATGACACATACCTTCTTCTTCTTGCCTGTACCATGGGGCAAAATCACTGTTCCCCTAACCATTTGATCCGAGTGCTTCGGGTCTACTCCTAAGCGGAGGGAAATGTCAACCGATTCATCAAATTTTGCATAGCTAAGCTTTTTAAGAAGACCCACAGCGTCCTCTAAAGAGTATTCCTCTTGGCTTCTTCTCAGCTCGTCTGCTTTTTTATAATTTTTTCCTCGTTTAGCCACTTACAATCTCCAGTCCCATGTTTTTCGCTGTACCTTCGATGATTTTTTTGGCCGCCTCCAAATCGTAGGCATTTAAATCAAGCATTTTAACCTTGGCAATCTCTTCAATCTGTTTGGGGGTGATTTTCCCCACTTTCTCTTTATTAGGCTCTCCTGAACCTTTGGCTATTCCAGCCGCCTTCTTCAAGAGGTATGAAGCAGGAGGAGTTTTAACAATAAAATTAAAGCTCCTGTCTTTGAACACAGATATGACAACAGGAACTATAGTCCCTTCTTCCATCTTGTTTGTTTTTTCGTTAAAGGCCCGAACAAAATCCATGATGTTGACATTATGCTGACCTAAAGCAGGTCCTACAGGAGGTGCTGGGCTTGCTTGTCCTGCGACGATTTGAAGTTTGATTTTAGCTACGACTTCCTTGGCCATTTTTCCTCCTAGACTTTCTCCACTTGCAAGAATTCGAGCTCGACAGGAGTGGAGCGGCCGAAAATTGTCACCATGACTTTCAAAGTATTCCTTTCGTGGTTTACTTCTTCAACAACTCCGTTGAAATTGAAAAAGGGCCCATCAATAATCCTAACGACCTCTCCTTTTTCAAAAGAGTGCTTCGGCTTTGGCTTTTCTGAAGTCGTCTCCATGTGCTCGACAATCTGGCTGACTTCTTGCTTGTTCAAAGGGGAGGGACGCTTTCCAGGGCCTACGAATCCTGTGACTTTAGGTGTCTCACGAATGATATGCCAATTTTCGTCTGTCATTTCCATCTCGATCAAAATATACCCCGGATAAGATCTTTTAGTGGAGACCACCTTCTTTCCCCCTTTGATTTCAACCACATCCTCGGTAGGAATAATGATCTGACCGATTTGGTGCTCGATATGTAACTCAGTAGCCCTCTGGCGAATAGTCTCCGCTACAAACTTTTCAAATCCTGAATACGTATGAACAACATACCAACTTTTTGCCATTGTGTGCTAATCCCTATCCAAATAAGCCCTTTATATGAGCAATAACCCAAGAAAATATCACATCCATAAAATAGAGATAAAATCCAAAGAAAAAAGTTGCTATGATGACAATAAGAGTCGTGCTGTAGATTTCATTCCTCGAGGGCCAGGTTACCTTTTTGAGTTCAGATCTTACCTCTCGCAAAAAAGGAATGAACCTCTTATACCATCTTTTCTTCGGACTCATTCTTTAACCTTTCTTCTCCTAATATTTTTCTTGAATTTTAAAATCACCTTTTAAAAGAATTTTTGGCAGGTGAGGCAGGACTCGAACCCGCAACCTTCGGTTTTGGAGACCGATGCTCTAACCAGTTGAGCTACTCACCTGTCTTTCTGTTTCCTCCTGGTAGTTGAATTTATTTTTAACGATTTTCTTGATTATATAGCCTAATCTGAAGGTCTCCAACAACCTACTTCACTTCTTTATGAAGAGTGTGTTTCCTATCAAAGCGGCAGTATTTTTTTAACTCAATCCTTGTTGTTTTCTGCTTTTTATTTCGCGTAGTCGTGTAATTCCTTCTTTTACATTCTGAGCATTCGAGCGTGACTATTTCTCTCACCTTTTCCTCACCTCATATTAGTTTATCTAGTGCTTATCGTTTATGGTTTCTCTCTTTTATTTTGTTCTTTCTATTCCACGATATCGGTGACGCTGCCAGCTCCGACAGTGCGTCCTCCTTCTCTGATCGCAAAGCGCAATCCCTTCTCCATCGCTACATCCGCTATCAAATCTATCTCCAAATTCACATTGTCCCC
>Ga0209636_10003815_pt1 | contig 15380 bp, 19 predicted proteins | sample DeeMarSWOR152_54_FD_187464 | JGI IMG/M metagenome (GOLD analysis project Ga0209636, IMG submission 187464) | Marine sediment microbial communities from White Oak River estuary, North Carolina - WOR-1-52-54 (SPAdes) (version 2) | ecosystem: Environmental > Aquatic > Marine > Intertidal zone >...
AAACGGTTGAGTTTATTTGTCTATGTAAACCCCTGCTTTCGATAAGATTTCTAACGCTCTGAGAATTGCGCCAGACCAACCGCCACCGGCTTTAAGTGTTCCTCCCCAACCAAAAGGCAAATGTTTCCTAGCTTGCACAGAAACAAGATCATCATTCTTAGCAATGTAGCTCATGAATAATAACCGTAAATCGTCTTTTGTAGCTTTTTTATGTCGACATTTTTCGACCTTCGACCCAGTTTTCTGGGGTTTTTCTGGAATATCTTTCCGGGTTACTTCAACTTACATAAACCCCCTAAAATAAAGCTATACAGCTTTTCAGTTTTTTTGAAGCCAGGTTACTTGAACCCCTATAAACCCCCTAAAATAAAGTTATACAGCTTTTCAGTTTTTAAGTAAGTAACACAAACAGTTTTCTGGAAATTAATAAAAATCATTTCCAAATATTGATGATAATGATACTTGAGGAAAAACTAAAACATTACATTCGTTATGTGTAATCTTTCGTTTTTTAGGGGTTTTATCCATGGGTAAATCTAAAGATAACTCAGCTAAAAGGAAAAATGATCCATCTGAAAAAGTAGAGGAATTAATCAAGGTTTTAAGAGAAGGTAAGTTCGAACTTCGGGTGAAAGCGGCAAAAAACCTCGGAGAAATAGGAGATCCGAGGGCTATTGATCCTCTTGTTAAAACGATGAAGGAAGTTGAGGAAAATTTAGAGTTAGTCGGTGGATTTGATGATGATCTTGAAAGATTTTTAAACAGTCTAAGATGGGCTCTTAGCCATATTAGGGGTCCGAAAGCAATTGCGCCTCTGATTAAAGTTTTTAAAACTACAGACGGTAATATTCAAGTAGCAGCATCAGATGCCCTTGCAAGGATAGGAAAACCAGCAGTTGAACCTCTTATCAAATTATTAAATCACAAAGAGTTCTATGTTCGATGGCAAGCAGTAAGAGCCCTTCAAAATATAGGAGACAAGAGGGCTTTTGAACCCCTACTAAAAGCTTTGAATGATGAAAATGGCGAAGTTAGATGGAAAGCTGCAGAAACTCTTGGAAAAATGAGGGATAAAAAGGCTGCTGATCATCTCATAAAAGCTTTAGAAGATGAAGATGAAAGAGTTCGAATGAATGCAATGATGGCTCTTTTCGAGATAGGTGATACAAGGGCGGTTGAACCTCTCATCCGTATGGTGAAAGGGGAACTTGTTTCACCACTTTGGCATGATGGATATTTTCACCATGAAGCAATAGAAGCCCTTGGAAAGATGAGGGCTAAGAAAGCAGTTGAACCCTTGATCCAAGCTTTAGATGATTCAGAAACAAATGTCCGAACTAGAGCAGCAGAAGCTTTGGGGATGATCAAGGACCCAAGGGCAGTAGAACCCCTAATAGAACATCTATCAAAGTGGCCTGAAGGAAGCGATGCAGCGTGGGCTCTCGGCGAGATAGGGGATGAGAGGGCAGTAGAACACCTCACCCAAGCTCTAAAAGATGATTCTGCTCCAGTCCGAAGGCAATCAGCAGAGGCTCTTGACAAACTAGGGGGGAAACCTGGAGACGACACGGAAAAAGTCCACTACTTATTTGCGAAAAAACAGTGGGACGAACTAGTTCGATTCGGAAAACTGGCAGTAGAACCACTGATTAAGGCTTTAAAAGATAGAGACGATAAAGTTGTAGAAAAAGCAGCATGGGCACTCGGCGAGATAGGGGATGAGAGGGCAGTTGGACCTCTTCGCCAAACCTGTAAGCGTAGTCCTATGAATATTAAAACCGCCGCTCGAGTGGCATTAGAGAAGATAGAGAAAAAGAAAAATTAAGTACTTCACGAGGGAAGGATGTAAAGGTTTTCCCAATTGATGAAAAAAATAGATATTTTGTAGCGACTAAAATTTTTTCCTTCTATCTAGAAAATGCTTTATATTACTTACTTAAAAATTGAAAACCTGTTTAACTTTATTATATGGGGTTTATGGAAGTTAAAGTAACCCGACTTCAAAAAAACTGAAAAGCTGTATAACTTCATTTTAGGGGGTTTATAGAAGATAAAGTAACCCGATAAGAAGTTCCAGAATTAGCAACTTTTTATTTAAATATAAGGTTTTTCTGTTTCTTTTTTTCCTCGATTTTATTTTTTCTAGGGTTTCTTTTGCGCTTTCTCGAGTTAAGCCTGTTGTAAAACTGTTTAGGTTTTAGGTTTTTCACAGGTTTTTTGCGTTCTTTCTTTTTCTTTTCAAATTTTCCGATTTTTTGCTTTTATGAGTTTTAGGCGGTCGAAAACCCTTTTTTCCCAAATTGTGAATTCACCACCCTGAGATTTTCAAGAGTTACTCCTGTTTTGACGCAATTTTTAAGGGTATAATGAAGAAAGATGAGGTCTCTGGAAAAATCAAGCCCTTAAAAAGAGAGCGAAAACATAAAAAGAGACAGATTTTATAATAGTTTTAACATTTGCATCTTTTTTAGTTTTTCTCATCGATATGGGTTTTTTTAATATTGGTGCGTCTTTTGCTCCTTTTTATAATTTTAAATAAGGGGTTTGTTTCATAGTAATGGTCTTTATAAACAAAATCTACTAGTTGAGAAAATTTATGATAGTTACTTTTGTAGATTATGTTCAATATTAATTATCTGATTTTTAATACGTTAATGTATGAGGGAGAATGTTTTTTTGTTAATTCTCCTTTTTTAATATTTAGTTAGGGTTTTTTGTTATTATTTTTATTAAAAATCTTAATTAATGATTTTATGGAGTAAGTAATAAAAACGTAAATGGTGAAGCAAATGAAAAACATGAATTTTGGAAAAAGCATTTTCTTTGTTTCTGTGTTTTTCATCGCTATCTTGATGCTTGCTTCTGTCAACGTTTCTGTTTCAAGCCAGGATTCTGTGAAAGAATCAGAAAACGAATTGGTAGTTGAAACCCGAGCACCTACATCGGTAGGACTTGTTGAAACCACATATTCTTTATATGATGAGATTTATGCGAGACTTACTCAGCTCGGATTCACCGTAGATAATATAAGCCAAACAGAACTCAACATTGGAAACTTTTCACAGTATGATGTTGTATATCTTCCATCAGCTTGGTATGATAATGATTATTCTGACCCTTCAGCCTTTGATGCTGCTTACTTAGACTTCAGAACTTACGTTAGTCAAGGCGGCGGATTAGTAGTAGAACAACCAAACCCAGATACGCCGAGTTCCCCCTCGCTCTTACCTTATACCGTGACATTTGACGAAAGCATGGCTTTTGATGGTGAAGTCGTATTTTCAGGACACCCTATTACAGAAGGTTTGACAGACGCGGATATGCCTGGTGGAACGGATGAAATTACTTCTTATGACACTGACCATTATTTAGAACTTGCACAAGATGATACTACAGGTTATCCGACCCTCCTTGTACTGATCCACGGTTTAGGAAAGATCGCCATCCACACAGCAAACAGTGCTATGAGCGTTATACCAACATACCAAATATCTAACACAACTCTATCCAGAATAATAGAATGGACAGCTGGAGAGCTTAGTTTCAGCGATGTTAGTTCTAGGATTCTTTTCGACGACGCTCACGATACTGGTGGGGACATAGGGCTTGACACAAGTCATGTGGTCATGAATGAGACGATGTATGAGAGAGGGTTCAAGGTAGGAGTTTTCCAGAGCGGGACCATAAACCCGACCCTCCTGGCAGACTACAGCATACTCATAATAATAGACATTGAAACAGCGTTGTCATCCTTTGAGATAACAACCATACAAGACTTCGTGAACGATGGAAACGCCCTCCTATACATAAACGAATGGACAGGCGCATGTTATGAGCAAAGTTTAGGAGACACACTCTCAATTTACGGAATCGGGCATGATAGTTCGATTGTATCATATAGCGGTCCCGCCTCAAACTTCACTTCTCACCCGATAACACAAGGAGTTTCAATGATAGACTATATGGCTGGTGGTGCGCTCAAAGTTTTATCTCCTGCTGTTACTATCATGATGGATGATACAGCTGATAATAACCCGCTTATGGCTGTTTACAAGGATACGGGAAGAATCGTGGCAATAGGCGACTCTGGTTTGTGGCGTGATTCTTATATCGGTAATCATAACAACAGCTTGCTTTTGAACAACACTCTTGACTGGCTTAAAGAGGATGCGCCGACGGTCACTGTTACTTCGCCTAACGGCGGTGAAACCCTCAAAGGTATGGAAACCTTGTCATGGACTGCTTCTGATGCTGACGGAGACTCTTTAACATACAGCGTTTATTACAGCTCTGATAACGGTACAACTTGGGCTCTTTTAGCTTCTGGGTTAACAACAACGAGTACTAGTTGGGATACTACGACAGTTCCTGACGGTGAAGGATACCTAGTTAAAGTGGTGGTTAGCGACGGAACTCTTACAACAGAAGACAGTTCAGACGATGGCTTCACAATACAAAACGAAGAAGAAGGAACAGACTGGGCTCTTTATGGCGCCATAGCTGCAGCAGCGTTCTTCGCCCTACTCGCAATAATTATCTTTATAAAGAAAAAATGATGAACGAGGAAAAGCTTTGAACACGATGCGAAATCTCCCCTCTAGCTAAAAGCTAAGGTAAAACTCTGACCAATGATCAGAGAAAAGGATGGTTAGATCAACCGTCCAAAAACCTTTCCTTTTTTTGTTTCTTGAAATCTGTCTTGTTGACCTGTAGGTTCGACAATTTGTTTTTTCGGAAAATTAAGCCTTTTTCTCCGAGTTTATTTAATCCGAATGAATGAATTCGATTAGTTCGGCTTTGCCGTCTTTTGTAATTAGGAGTTTTCCTTTTCTCTTGAATTGATATGGTTCGTTTATGGTAAACTCTGTTTCAAGCCATTGGATAGCTTCAAATTCGATGATCGTGTCGTTGTTTTTTGTCTGTTTTTCTGAAATGACTTTGAAAGAGTCATAGTTGATTCCGATGATCGTTTCATGAACGTCTTTGATAAAGGCGTCTGATTCCATAACTTGTTTCCATCGTTGTTTTCGTTCTTCTTCTATTATTTTTCTTAATGATTGTTCAACCATTTTTACTAACTCTTCAGTCGTGAACTTCATTATAATCTCATTATTCATATTTTAGCGGAAAGCTTGGCTTGGCTTGGGTTTGATGGTTGTTTTTAAGTTATATTACCCATTTGTCTGTGGCGTTTTTATAGCCTGGATCGTCCCATTTGTCGGTTGCGGGGAAGTTTATAGGGGGAGAAAGTGGAGGCCAATCTGGTTCGGGCTTGTAATCGGTTCGCACCATTTTTCCCTTGTTCCAAAAGCTTTGAAATTCGTCAGAATACTTGGTTATGGCTGTAACATAAATCGAATCTTTCTCTAGCGATGGGTTAAAATCGCTTTTACCCCGATCATCTGGATTAAAAGCTACAAAACACGTAGGTTCGATCTTGAGGCCGTCAATTATACCTTCTTGGTATGTTTGCCGGTTATGCATTATGCGAACACCGTAAACATTTCCAAGAGGTTCTGGAAAGAAATGAAAACTCATGAGTACAACGATGATTTTTCCTCTTAATTCGCCGATTGTGGGCCAAGAAATTTCTGGGGTTTCGGTTCCACCGAATTGTTCTGAATACTCGCCGAAAGTGTAGAGTCTTTTTGCAGTGTTTTTAGCGCCTTTATTATGTTCGAATGCGTTTGATATCTGTTCGTTTAGTCGGATAAGTCCGAAGTTTTTGTGTGGGCGGTTATTAAAATTTGTTAGGTCTCTTTTTATGTCTATAAAAACGGTGATTGGTGCGTGGTCTGGGTTGTTTTTTGACCAGTCGTTTATTACTCGTAGCCAGTCTTCTAGGTTATTGCCACTTGGATTTCCGTCTTTTTTATGGCTTACGTCGTCACCGGGATACCAATGGCCTATCTTGAAGTTTGCTTTGCCTCCAAAGAGTTTTATTCTGGCGAAAAATCTCTTGATTCTTTCGATTATGGTCCAGATATCGTGGATATCAAGCTCGAAGCCTCGGATTCCGTAATCAAGTTGGCGTTTTAACGACCATTTATAGGAATTGTGTGTGGTCATAAAAATGCTTTTATTATAAGGCTGATCGTCAAAATTCCTATTACCCATTTTTTCACCCCCTTATTCATTCAATAAATGTAACCGAGTAAGACCGGTTTTCAGCAAATAGTATTTTTATAGTTTTGGTATAGTGTAGGAAATTATCTCATTCGAATATAATTTTAACTTGTTTAATTCTTTTCGGCTTAATTCTTTAGGGTGAGTGATCGCGTATAATAGGGGGTTTTTAAAAGAAATTCGGAACAAAAAATGGGGACAAAAATAGCACTTTTCCTTCTAGGTGTGAGTTAAAGGTGTTTTCTCTTTGGTTTAATTTTTTGGTCATTTCTTTGTTTATAGGGTGTTTTTTTCTAAGTAGTACTTTTAAGAGGTTGAGATGGGAAAGGCGGAAGGAAAGGATTATGGAAAGCGTTTTAGAGCGTTTAAAAGCTAAAGTGGTAAAGTTTGGGTATTAGGGTTTCTTTTCTCTATTTTTTATTTTTAGTTTTTTTGTTCGTTAATTTTATTTTAAATCGGTTTTTTTTCTGGGTTGGTTTTTTCTTTTTTTTGGGGGGGGAGTATTTGCACTATTTGTAAAATCTTTGCTGGAACGTATTCCTTTTTAAAGTCCTTGAAAATAGTTTTCGGGCTTTGATTGACTTGGGGTTTTAACCTTCACTAGGTGTGGCTGTTGTGTTTAGGTTTGTCGGTCTTTTTTTGTTTCTTCTTGTGGTTCTAGGATTCCTTTTTTTCTGAATCCGAGGTATGAGCCTATTATGCACCATGTGTAGAACCATCCGATGAGGATGAAGAATAGTATTATGCGTGTTATTGAGTCCGCCATTTCTTCGTTGTTCCAGATCCAGAAGTCGCCGGGTTCGTATTTTATGATGTTTTCTAGGAAGAATTTTTTTGTGTCTGGTTCGAGGGGTATGAAGATTATGAATATAAAGGAGAGGGCTAAGGCGAGGTATATTAGGTCGTGAAGGATTTCTAGGATTTCTACTTTCCCAAGGGTTTCTTCTATTCTTAACCTTCCTCCTACCATTTGCCAGGAAAAAAATACTCCGGTTATTCCTGATAGGATGAGAGCTGTTATTATGTCGAGGTGATACAAGTTTTTAGCATCTCCTTTTTTAATCAGTGGAAAAAATCGGAGAGTTTTATAGTTGTAATAGGGGAGATGTTTTTTAGGAGTATTTATTATTCAATTTTTTTTGGTGTTTAAATTTTTTGGCGGTCTATTTTTAAATAAGTTTTCGGAATATTTTTTTAAATTATTTTTTTTCTTTTTGTACGGCTTGTTTTATGGCTTGTTTTTTTTGGTTGGGTGGTTTTGTTTTTGAAGTTGAAACTGTTTTCTTTGCTTGTTTCTTGTCCTCGTTGGCGTGAGAGGGATGCTGCTTCTGAGCTTTGGTATGTTTTGACGAGTGATCTTGGGGAGGATGATGTTAATGTTGAGGTTACAGAGGTTCCTGGTTTGATAGCTGCTTTTAGTAGTTCTGGTCCTTTTTCGGTTATTTCTCGTTTAAGAAAGATGCTTGAAGAGGGTTCTTTGAATTTGTCTCTTTGTTTGAAGTTTGTTCCTTTGGAGGTTGTTGTTCCAACGAATTTGGATAGGATTAAGGAAGGTGTTGAGAAGCTTAAGCATAAGATTTCTCGGGATGAGAAGTGGCGGGTTACTTTAAGGAAGCGGTTTACGGGTCTTGAGGGTGATGAGGTGATAAGAGAGGCTGCGGATCTTATAGACTGGGGGGTGGTCGATCTTAAAAATCCTGATAAAATTCTAAGAATAGAGATAATGGGGGGTTGGACGGGCATCAGTATACATTCACCAGAAGAAGAGCTTTCAGTACGTAAAACATAAGATTATTAAGATTATTTGTTTTTGGTGTTTTTAAACCAGCAAAAGTATTCGTTTTTTTCAGTTTTTTCATGCTTTTTCTAGGGCTAGAAGGGCTATTTTTTCTAGTATAAGTTCGGTTATTGCTTTGTTTAAGGCTTTTTCTGTTTTTTCTTTTGCTGTTGCTTCGAGCATTTTTTCTGTTATGTTGAATTTTTTAAGTATAATGTTTCGTTTTTTTTCTGTTATTTCTAAAACTTTTTGTGATTCTTTTGCTTTTAAAAGTTGTAAAAGCTTTTTTATCACGTTTTTATGGTCTTTACTATTGTTGTTGTTGTTTTCTTTTTTTTCTTTGGTGATTATGATTGCTGCTATTTGTTTGTTTTCTGGTTTTACTCCTAAGAGGCTTATAGCTTTCCCTATTTGGCGCTGTCCTGAGGCGTAAAGCATTATTTCCATGTTGATTTTATCTGCGATGTTTCTTTTTTCTTTAAAGGCTTTGAGGGCGTGGTAGGCGCTAATATAGAGGTGTTGTTTTGTGGCGATTAGGTTGCTGTTAAAGAGTTGAATTGTTGTAGAGTGGGTTTTTTCTATCTTTTGAAGCTCTTTTAATAAGGTTTCAACGTCTTCTATTTTTGCGTTTTCAAACCCTGTAACGGTTATCTTTTCCAAGTTTTTCGACCTCTAAACCAAAAAAAGATTAATATTTATTTTTATTTTTAATTAGTTTGGATTTTAAAAATAGTGGGGTTTTTTCTGGTGGAAGATCAGAATTTTGAGTGTTTGGGGTGGAATGAAGCGTATGAATTGACTTTAAACCTTTGTGTGAAGTTGAGGGAAGATGGGTTTGAACCTTCTTTGATTGTAGGTATTTCTAGGGGGGGTCTTGTTCCTGCTAGGATAGCTTCTGATTATTTTGGTCGGGATATTCACCTTACTATCGTTAAGGTGGAGTTTTACTCAGATGTTGCAAAAACACGGGATAAGCCTGTTATAAGCGAAGGACTTCGGGTAGATGTGAGAGGCGAGAGTGTTTTACTTGTGGATGATGTTGCAGATACTGGTAAGAGTCTTGCCTTGATTTATTCTTTGCTGAAAGAGAGAGGGGCAAAAGAGGTTAAAATTTTAACTTTGTATAAAAAGCCTTGGACTATAATTGATCCTGACTATTATGCTAAGGAAACAGAAGTTTGGGTGATCTTTCCTTGGGAAGTTTTAGAGACATTGCATCTCCTTTATGAGAAGATGAAAGCTGAAGGAGGGGAGGAAAAGGAGATAGAAAAGGTTTTATTAGAGACGGGTGTATCGAAAAAACTTGTAGAGTTTTTCCTGGTTAAAAATAAAAAGACTGCTTAGTCTTCTAAATTTTTACTAGTATTCTCTTAGTTTTTTGTATTTGTTTTAAGCGTTTTTTTGGGAGTTTTTTATTATTTTTTCTATTTTTTCCGTTATTTCTTTCATGATTTCTTTTGGGTCTCCTTTTCCTTTGAATCCTGCTGCTAAGATGTGTCCTCCTCCTCCGCCTTGAAACTTTTCTCCTGCTTTTTCCATGATTTTTCCTAGGCTAAATCCTTGTATTTTTTTCATTTTTGGGTTTGCTCTTGAGCTTGCTCTTACTTCATTTTTTCCTTTGTCTGCGATTATGATTGCGACGTCTGCTCCGAGATCTATGAGAGCTCTTGCGGCGGAAGCTTCGTAAGTGCTTACTTCAGATGTTACAAGTAGTAGATCGTTGATTCTCTTAATTTTTGTTCTTTGACTTGCTTTTAGACGGGCGATTTTTTCGGATATATCCATCTCTGAAACAAAGAGAGATAGGGCGTCATCATAATTAACTCCACTTAGAATGAGGTCTGAAACTATGGAAAAAGTGTTAGAACTTGCGAAGCTAAAACGGCGGGTGTCAAAAATTATTCCCGCAATTAAGGCGAAAGCGCTTTTTGGAGAGATTTTTACTCCTAGCATTTTGAATAGCTGGTAAATAATTTCGGAGGTGGAGGATAGTTCTTCTAAGATTATAAAATAGTCAGTTATTTTAGGAGTTTGTGAGTGGGGTTCGTGATGATCAATTATCACTGTTTCTTCAGCAAGTTCTACTAGAGGGGACATGGATCCTAATTGGACTAGGTTGTTAGCGTCTACAATAAAAAGAAGGTCTAAGTTTTTTTCAAGGGGTTCTGTTGTCACTTTCGTATCTGTATAATCTTTTAAGTAGGAAGCAGGGTTGTTAATTGAGTCGGCGAAAATTTCAACACTAACTTGGGGGTTTAGGTTCTCTAGGAGTTCTTTTAAAGCTATTGCTGATCCTAGCGCGTCAGGATCCGCGTTTTGGTGGCATGAGACGCCTATAAAAGCTTTTGAACTGCTTTTTATTTTTTCTAGACTGTTTCGAAACTTATCGAGAAATGCTTTTATTTTTTCTAAGTTTTTCAAGCAGTTCACCAATAGCTGGATCCATCTTTTTCAAAGCATAGTTTACTGATTCTTTAGCAAGCTTTTTTTCATCAATTTTGGAATCTTTAGCTAAAGAGAAATTGACATCAATAGTTAGGTCTACGCCTTCATTAATTACAAATTCACAACTTATTTGTAGGTTTTTTATTTCAACCTTTTTTACACACGCAAAAATATGCTCTTTTACTGCGTTTTCCGCGATCTCAAAAAGAATCTCAAAATCCTTAGAGGGTTTCTTTTTATTTTGCAGAATAGGCGAATCAGCAACCAAGATTTTAACCGCCCATATCAGGACCGTCTACTCCTTCAAAGGGTGGGGCCTGTTGAACGATTTTCTCTCTCAAAGAAGTCAGCTGGGTTTTTGCGTTCTCAAACTGTTTGCTATACGTTTTTAACCTAAGTTCCATTGTTTCTTTACTGTCAATTAACTCTTTTTTAACGTCTTCAACATTTGATTTGATGAGAATTGCGCCAACAGATTTGTACACAGAATCATCAGACTGAAGCTTTTCAAGCTCCTTTAAAGAACGGTCAATCTCGCGAACTTGCTGTTCAAGCTGCACAATAACAGCCCTAAGATCGTTAAGCTGCATCTGTAACTCTTGAAACTTCTTAACCTGTTGCTGTAAAGCTGGAGATATTTGCGGAGTTGCCATCTTCATCACTCACTCACTCAACTAATAAACACAACATAAAAGAAGTCTAAACCTCTTAAATAACAAATTCACGTTTTATTTTTAACGAATAAGTTATAAACTTTCTCCAAAGTGCTTATCCACCTTAACCAAGAATTAATAGCAGCTCTAAGAGCTACAGTATCCGAAGCAGAAAGCGCAACTAAAAGGGAACAACCTTCAAGAGATAAAAAAACCTTAACTCTTTCAAAGAGAACACTTGAAGCCTCAGGACCAAGCGCTTTAAACATCAACTTTGCAACGAAATCATCATCAAAATCGAGTTTAATAAGGCATTCATTTTTAACGTTATTCAGGGAACCCAATAGCTCCAAACCCCTCCTACTTCAATATAGAAAAACTAATCCCTTAAACATGGAAAAAACCCAGAAATAACGGGAAAAGAGGCATGCATTTTTTTGTTTTTCACTTTTCTTCTTCTTCTTTTTCTTCTTCTATCCGTCTTACAGTCCTTTTTATGCTTTTTCCAACAGCCGTAAAGGGTAAATAGGCGCCACCTGCAAAGGTTCTTCCGCATTTTTTACATTTCCAAACTCCAGCAAAAACTCTTTTCACCGTCCGAGTGAAACAAGACGGACACGTGTGTTTCTTTTTCATCTTTTCCTCTATGTCGCGGAACCGTTTACGAAGCGTTGACCCGTAACGGGTTCCAAACTTTCCAGCTATGCCTATCTTCTTAGCACGCCCCATGGACAACACCTTTTAACAAATGGAGATCGCTTTATTTTTTAAATTTTCGGAAAAAATATGGAATGGGTTCAAATTTCTCCTCTTACTTCCTTTGTTAACTCTCTTATAAGATCTCTTACAGGTTCTGCTTTTTCTTTTACTACCTCTATAACAGTATCAACATCCTCTAATGTTATTGTGCCTATACCTCCCTTTTGGAAAGCACAAATATTCCCCTCCTGAGTGGATGTCATAGTGATACGAGCATCTTGAACTCGCTCCTCTTTTAAGCAAGGATCTAAAACTAAAACACCATCAATTTTTGCAAAGGTAGCAGATACAGGTATATTACTTATAGGCAATAATTGCTTTTTATCCAGTACAGTTATCTCGCCAGTGTCTTCGTTTACCTCTACTTCAGGCACTTTCGCAGCCATCAAGGCCACGCTTGCTGCAATTTCTGAAGCATCAAAAAGGTTCCCATCATAATCGAGAACGTAAACGTCTACAAAACAAACCCGAACTTTTTCACCCGGGATCAAAACAAGTTTTTCTAAATCCACAGCCTTCGATTCCCTTATTCCTCTATCAACAACTCTAGCTAACTCCACCGTTTGCTCATCAGGCGGACCAGATTCAAAAAAAGGAGAAGCAATAGGGGTCAATTCCGCATTACAAGTTAAAACTCCTTTATTCGGGGTATCAGAAAAAGGAGGGCCTACATCAACCTTTACCCCCGCAACTACTTTTGTTCCCCCCAAAACAACCTGAGCAGAACCTTCAGCCTTCTCTATAGGGGAAACCTCAACTTCAATATTCCGAAACTCAAAAAGACCACGATCATCTATCCTCTTACCATGAACCAGAAGGGAAGAAATATGCTCCCTTTCAATCGCCGAAGTAACTTCACTCAAACCTACCAAAACAAATTACCTCCTAATAGTACTCAAAAAAACAATAAAGAAAACAAACAAACAAACAAATACTCAATCTTCAACCGATTTTAACTACTCTTCTTCTTGTTCCTCAGCAACTTCTTCACGAACCTTTGAATACCTCTCGATTAAAATATCTCTTTGCATTTCATATATCTTCTCACAAGCAGCTATACCCATCTCCAGTGCCTGTTTAAACTCTTCTGGAGTAAAATCACCATCAGACTGAAGCAAAGTTATAACTTTTTTCGTAGGCATTAAAGCCATAGGTATATCCCCCTCTCCAAGCTTATCCTCTACATCAGACAGATCAACAGCAACCTTGCCTTCAATTTTTCCAACAGCACACCCTACAACTAAATCCCTCATAGGCACACCAGCATCCGCCAAAGCAAGAGCAGCAGCAGTAATACTAGCACACCTCGTACCACCATCAGCCTGCAGTATCTGAACAAAAACATCAATAGTAGCCCTAGGATACTTATAAACAAAAATCGCCGGCTCTAAAGACTCCCTGATAACCTTAGAAAGCTCAACCTCACGCCTACCCGGAGCCGGGCTTTTCCTCTCTTCCACGCTAAAAGTAGCCATACGATACTCACAACGTACCAAAGCCTTATCAGGCAACGCTAAATGCTTCGGATGCAACTCTCTCGGACCATAAACCGCCGCAACAATCTTGTTCTTCCCATGCTCAACATAAGCAGAACCATCAGCATTATTCAAAACACCAACTTCCATCCTTATAGGACGCAACTCATCTAAACCACGACCATCCAACCTCAAACCATCTTCCCTAAATAAACTCTCAGACGGTTCCTTCCTAACCAACGTCACGTTATTCACTCTCCTTATGCCTCCTTTCTTTTTCGTTCCTTATCAAATCCTTAACACGATCAGTAAGCCCACTAGTATGCGCCTCCCTCTCTATCTTCTTCAAAGCCTGAACAACCAAATACTCATCCTCAAAACTCCTACCACTAACCCAAATACGACCATTCTGACCCACAACAATCCTACATCCTGTCTCTCTCTTCAAAAGATTAATCATACTACCCCGCTTACCAATAACACGAGGAACCTTCGTCGGACGAATCTCAATAATCCGCCCCGAATGAAGCCTCCCCAAACCCTGCCCCTTAGCCATCAAAATAGGATCCCTAGTCCTATCAAAAGACAAAATCTTTGCAACTATAACATCACCAATACTTAAAATATCCCTAACATCATCATAAACAGGACTAAAAGGCTTATCTAAAAAATTGCTCGCCGTCAATATAGCCTCATAAGGCGCCCTTATATCCACCCTCCAAGACGTAATACGGGTATCCATAATCGTCCCAATAACTATATCCTCCTCCTTAGGAATATAAATACCCTCCAAAGGAACAACCATAATAAAACCCTCCCTAAAATCCGCAAGACCCACAACAGAAGCATAAAAATCATCATTCTCCCTATAACAACCCTCACCAGCCTTAAACCTACCCTTACCTAAAAGCGTCCCTGGAATAACAATCTGAAAACGCTCAAAAAAAAACTTCCCTTCCTCCGTTTCCACAACATGGACAATACCTTCAACCTCATCATCATCATTATTACCATTATTATAACCCATCGCTCAAACACCTCTCAAAAAACAAAACACAAAAACACTTCACCTACACAAAAAAACACCAAAAATCAATAACAAACAAACCAACGAACAAACAACAAATAAACATACATCATATCACTTTCAAAACAAAACCAACACGGATAACAACTAAAATTGCAACAAAAAAATTCCAAAGATTAAATCCCAACACATCACCAACACAAATATTAACCACCCAATACAACCTCATCTATCCCATATTTATTACATTCTCTCAACAACTTTAACCTCAACCTTTCCCCTCGTCATTTTACTAACCTCATCAGACAACTCCGCCTTCAAACCAGCAGGCAACTCCACTTGAACATTCCAAGCCCCATTAGACAACCACTTATCCTCCTTAATAACACCATACTTACTCACAACACCATAAGCCTTCCCAGAAAACTGCGGAGGAAAAGTCATCTCCACAAGCATACGCTCCAACCTAATAGGAATAATAGGCATCAAAGCCTTAACAACATCAACAGCCTGCTCCTCAACATCCTTAAACGGATCAATAATCACACTAGCCTCATTCATAGCCCTCTCAATACGAGTAGGAGGATGAGGCGCCCCCCTCCCAGGATCAATACAATTCCTACTAATCCACGCAACAATCTGCTTCCTCTTAGCCTCAACCATCTTCCTACGCTGCTCAACAGTAAGCTGCAACTCACCCTCTCTAATAATAACATCCGCAACCTTCAAACCATCATCAGTCCCAAAAGCCTTAACCAACACCTCCTCACCAGCCCTCTCCCCCTTCAAAGCATTCTTAAAAACAACCCAACCCTCAAGAACATCACGAATATCAACACTCTCATCACCCCTACGATAACGCCACGCCAAAACAGGATCCACAATAACCTCAAAATGCTCCCCATCCCTAACAACCCTAGCCAAAGCACGCTTACCCAAATCAACATGCTTTTCCCCACGAATAGTAGCCATAAACCATCACCAAACCTACAAACCCCCCCCAACCCAAAAACCTACAACAACCAACTATACCTCAAAAAAAACAAAACAAAAAACCAATACCCTACTCCTCCTCCTTCTCCTCTTCCTCACCACCAAGCCTCCCAATATACTCCGAA
>Ga0209636_10003816_pt1 | contig 15380 bp, 13 predicted proteins | sample DeeMarSWOR152_54_FD_187464 | JGI IMG/M metagenome (GOLD analysis project Ga0209636, IMG submission 187464) | Marine sediment microbial communities from White Oak River estuary, North Carolina - WOR-1-52-54 (SPAdes) (version 2) | ecosystem: Environmental > Aquatic > Marine > Intertidal zone >...
GCCAGAAGCACAAGCTGACTCGGAAAACTCCCCTACCCTATCAGGACGACACCATTTGGAATATAGAAGAATGGGCACCGGGTGCCAGCTATGCCCTTTAAGCAGGGCTGGTGTTGAGTGGTCACCGGTGACTACAATAACATCGGGCTTCAGGCTTAATAGCTCGGGTAGAGCGCCATCAACCTGCTCTATAATCCTGACCTTCCTATCAAAGTCGCCATCTTCACCAGCTGAGTCGGTTGCTTTTATATGCAAGAAGAAAAAGTCATAATTAGCATAGTTCCGTTTCAGTGTGGCAAATTCATCTTCAATACTGGTTCCGGTCTCCAGGACCTCCATGCCAACCAGCTTAGCCAGTCCCCGATACATAGGATAGCTAGCAATGGCGGCCGGCTTTAATTTATAGACCTCACCTATTTTAGGAAACTGAGGTCGCTGGGAGAAGCCACGGAGGAGGACCATATTGGCTGGTTTATGCCCGCCTAGGGTTGCCCTGGCTTGAGCGATAAACTGATTGGCAATGCTGGCTGTCTTACCAGCTTGGGGGTTTAGGGCAGTGATGACCCTTGGCACTACCCCTATCTGCTGGGGGTCAGAGTCGCTGATATCGGGATGAAGTCCTTCCCCCCGAAATACGGCTATAAAACGGTGCTCCTTTACCGGACGAACCAAAATTTTAACCTTGTCTATTACCAGTCCATCCAGTAATTTAGACAGCTCGGTGCATTTTTCGGTAGAGATGCGACCCGCCCTGCGGTCAGTAACCAAACCGGCTTCATCCACAGTACAGAAGTTGCCACGGGCGGCTATATCCCCTGGCTCAAGGTGGAAATCTATCCCGATTGCCTCCAGTACACCCCGGCCAATGGTAAAGGTCAGAGGGTTATAGCCAAACAGGGCCAGGTGACCCGGGGCACTACCTGGGGTTATCCCTGGACTCACCGGGTCGGTAAGGCCACATATAGCTTTGGCGGCTAGTTGGTCAAGGTTTGGCGTATTAGCTGTTTCCAGCTCGGTCTTACCGGTTTTGGGGTCGGGTAATCCGCCTAAGCCATCAATAACCAATAACACAATCTTGGTCGGCGAAGGCCTGGCAATCGTCTTTATTAACTCTAAATCAGGTAACAACTCCATATATGCTAAAACTCCTTCCTTATCATGAGCTTTTATTCAACAGGGCGGCCACTCCTGGCAATTCCTTTCCGGCTAGAAATTTAAGTGAGGCACCACCCCCGGTAGAGACAAAGGTCATCCTACTGGCTAATCCCGACTTGGTTACTACTTCCGCCGTAGAACCGCCGCCAATAACAGTAGTGGCATCAAGACCGGCTAGGCGTTCAGCCATAGCTTGCGTTCCCCTGGCAAACCGGGGTACCTCATATATGCCCATAGGTCCATTCCAGAAAACTGTCTGGCACCGTTGTAATTCTTCACTGAAGTCTTTGATAGTCCGGGGACCTATATCCACAATCTTCAAACGGGGCGAAATGTTTTCTATAGCTACAGTGCTGACCTTGGCTTCAGGACTGAGTCCATCAGCAACAACCACATCAACCGGTAATAGCAAGCGCACCCCTCTTTTGGCGGTGTCCTGCATTAACCTGGCCACCAAATCTAGCATATCCTTCTCAACCAGGGACAACCCCACTTCATAGGACTTAGCCTTGAAAAAGGTGGCTGCCATACCGCCGCCAATTAGAATATAGTCCACCTTACCGATAATATTTTCTATCATACCAATCTTGTCGCTTACCTTGGCTCCGCCGAGGAGTGCGGCAAAGGGGTGAGCTGGATGGTCTAAAATACTGCCCAGGACTTCAATCTCCTTCTCAAGCAGCAGCCCGGCTACTGACGGCAGATACTTAGTGATGCCGACTATTGAGGCATGGCTTCGGTGGGCGGCACCAAAAGCATCATTAACATATATGTCAGCCAAGCGGGCCAGGGCTTGGGCAAAAGAGGCGTCGTTTCCTTCTTCCTCAGGATGGAAACGAACATTCTCCAGAAGCAGCACATTGCCATTTTTTAGTTTTTCTACCGCCTCCTCTACATCGGAGCCAATACAATCCTTGGTAGACTTTACTTGACGACCTAAAATCTGCGACAGCCGCTGGGCAACAACAGCCAATCTCAGTTTGTCAACTACCTTTCCCTTAGGCCGACCCAGGTGAGAGCACAGGATAACCTTTGCTCCCCGGTCAGTAAGGTATTTAATCGTAGGCAGTACGGCTCGGATACGGCTATCATCAGTAATAACCCCCGTCCCCTCATCCAGAGGGACATTAAAGTCAACCCTAACCAAAACCCTTTTATTATTGACTTCTATGTCCCTGACAGTCATCTTATCCACTTATTTCACCCAAGATTGAACCTAGCCATTGCCTCATCCTAGCAGTGGGAGAAATGGTTGTCAAGCTAGCAGCGCTATGGGCTAGTAACGGAAATATATGGGGCTTTAGGTAGCAAATTGAGCCAAAAGCAGAAATTGCTTATCTTGACCTCCGTCTCAGTCCGTGCTAAATTTGATAACAGGTAACTTGTCCCTGTAGCTCAGTGGACAGAGCGGCTGCCTTCTAAGCAGCGGGTCGTGGGTTCGAATCCCTCCAGGGACGCCACCCAAGCTAACTAGAGCCACTGCTTTACCCAAAATTCAACCCAATGTAGCGCAATGTTGTAGTTCATCTCCCTACCATGGTGTAAGCTGTCAGTGTAAGGAGAATACATTGGCTACTCTTGCCGATGCACTGGCAGCTTATCGTATCTGTGCCCAGGCTGAGGGGAAAAGCCCCAAGACGATCCGTTGGATTATGTCAAGTGTGACCTACTTCGGCGAATACCTGGGCACTAACCAAGACGTCAATACTATCACTGCCAAGGACCTGAGAGGGTTTATCATTGCCCTCAAGCAGAGGCCCAAGTTTATCAATCACCCCTACAACAAGCCCATGCAGCAAAGGATATCGGCTCAATCTATCCAAACCTATGCCAGGGTGATACGGGCGTTCTTTGGCTTCCTCTACGGCGAGGGATTCATCGATCACAACCCTATGGAGAGAGTAAGAATGCCCAAAGTACCTAAGAAGGTGGTCCCCACATTTACCGAGATAGAGGCCATAAGGCTTCTGGCTCAGCCTGACAAGTACACAGATGTTGGGTTCAGAGATTATGCCCTGCTCCTTACCTTCTTAGATACCGGGGCCAGGCTTATGGAACTGGCTGAGCTAAATGACGATGACGTAGATTTAGAGAATGGTTATCTCCGGGTGATGGGTAAAGGCAGTCGGGAACAATTTGACGTAAAGTGCAGTTAAGCGAAGTAGGCTAGGTTCGATTTCAGCTCAGCACCTAACCCAATTCTATCTAAAGCCCTTCTGGATTCCAATTATTAAGGGGAATGTTATTGAAGGATGATAATATTAGCAGCAAGGAGACACAGGAATAGAGTGGCTAAATTAAATGTAGAACCTTAAGCGTGCTCAAACCTTGATAGGTCTAATTTATCTAAAATTATTTATTAGATAGACCATTTAATATTATGATACTTGAGTGGCTTATTATGTAAAAAGGTTTCTATATGACCAACTCCCTGTATCGCCGGGAGCTCAACAGTGACAAACCGATGGAGAAAATCGATATTGTGAAAGTGGGCAGCTATTACTAGATTGAATCTACCGATAGAGACTGAGGCGAGGTATACTTCCGGGTGTTTAACTATATCGTCCAGTATTTCGTGACCAGGTCGGTTGCTTATATTAATCCCAATCGTTGCCCAGACTGCATACTCTAATAGTTCCGGGTTGGGTACAACCACTATTCTAAACATCCCATTACTCAACATCTTTTTCATATGTTTGCGTATCGTACTCTCGCTCACGCCTAACTTTGATTTTATGGCCGCAGGGCGGGCGAGTCCATCTTCCATTAAAATGCTAACTATTCTTCGGTCTACTTCATCAACTTGGTAATGATTACAGCTAGTACTAGTATCAAGGCAAGGCTGCCATCCATCCTTGGTACCCTTAAAAAGAGGTTTCGGCCAAGAAAAATCGTAGTATTTCCTTGGACTGGCCAACACTAATGTTTCTGTACTTAGAATACCCCTTATTTTGCTTAACTCTGAATCAACAAAGTATGTTAGACAGCTGAAGTCGCCAAAGCGCACGGCTATGAGAATGTCAAATCTCCCATAGCTGTAAGCCACAAAGTATATTGAGGGATTATCAACAAGCTGACGAGCCACATATGGCAAAGAATTGGGCTCTACTTTGATGCCAATTTTAGCCCACGCTGCATATCCAAATGATATGAAGTCGGGGACTGCAATTACCTTAACGATCCCTTCACGCCTCATAGTAGTTATCCTTCGGTGTACTGTTCTCTCCCCTACCCCCAAGAGATAAGCCAGAGTACGACTCTTTTGAAAGCCTTGCTTTTGTAATTCATCTAATATGTTTTGGTCTAACTCATCCATTATCTTTCCTGCAATCAGAATTGTAATGCTTCAGCCAGCGGTGTAGGTACCGTAACCCTATCTCTATACAGCTGGTTGCTCACATGATGTGCCCTTTCATTGTTACTTATAATAACCACATTGTTACTTATGATAGCCAATGATAGCAAAAATACCAATATTTGTCAAAAAAGGTATTGACATTGTCATATTTCATTGTTATAATAACCCAAAATAATAAAATTTGTCAATAGGGTATTGACATTTTCATATTTCACTGTTACGATAACCCCAAAATAACAAAAATGCTAATAAAAGGCCATCGTTTTGAACAGTTTTGTTAAGCCTTAGGCTACTTACATTAATATAGAGGGAAGCTAAGTTGGGGTTTTTAAATGAGTTGATTTATTTCGCGTATCTTCAATGCCAACTTGGGCAAGGAGGGTTGCTACTATAAGTTAGCAACCCTTTGTGTTTTACGAAAATCGTAAGAAAGGGGGTAGCGCCAAGCGAGGAAGATGGATTAAAAATTCGCTTCACAAAATGACGATCCAATTGGCAAAGGAGGAGGAATGGCAGTTCAACTGACAAAAGAAGAAGAGGAAATGTTGGCAGGTAAGCACGGTGAAGCAAAACGCTTGTCTATGGAACTTCTTGTTAAAGCAGCCGAGGCCTATAATGCCGAAAGACTTATACCAATCGCAAGTTGTCATTTGGTTCTCTCATTTCAGAAGACATCGCTAAAAGCTGGGCTGGAAACTGCGGAAAGATTTGTTAAGCTGGGCGCTAAGTGTGCAGTTCCCACGTCGATTGATACCTCAAGCATGGATTTTGAAAGGTGGGAAGAATTTCGTTTCCCGAAAGACTTTATGGAAGACCAATTTAGAATGAAGAAGGCGCTTGAGGCGTTGGGGGCTATCCCCACATGGTCATGCGTGCCATATGAAGGTGGCGGAATCGTGCCAAGGTTTGGGCAGCACATAGCTTGGACCGAGTCCTCGACAGCTCCTTACGTGAACAGCTTGATTGGAGCTAGAACCAATAGGGTTGGCGCCTACGAGGATTTGGCATCCGCAGTCACTGGGCGGACACCTTACTACGGACTTCATCTGGACGAAAATAGGCTGGGAAATATTCTGATTGAAGTCACGACGGATTTAACCCCTGGTGATTACAATGTTTTCGGTTCCTGGGTGGGAGAAGTGGTGGAAAATAAGATCCCGGTGATAACCGGAATACCTAAGGATGTGAGGCCGCTAGACCTTAGGTATTTTGGTGCCTCAGGAGCCGCAACCGGCTCTCTAGCCCTTTATCACATGCCAGGCATAACCGCTGAATTTAGAACGGTTGAAGAAGCCTTTGGTGGCAAAAAAATTCCTCAGCGAGTTAAATTCGGTCCTAAAGAGTTAAAAGAGAGAACGGGAAGAATGAGCTCCGTCCCAGGTGGAAAGATGGATCTTGTTGTCATTGGATGTCCTCATCTCGACATGGAAGGACTCATAGATCTAGCTAATAGGATAAAGGGTAGAAAGGTAAAAGTTGAAACCTACGTCCTCACCAACAAAGTCTGTAAAGATATGGCAACTGAAATGGGTGTGGCTAAGATTATAGAGGATTCAGGAATGAAATTGAATACCGGGTGTTGTGCGTGGTCACCTGTGGAGCTATGTGGATTCCCGGAACATTTCACGGTGATGGCGAATTCCGGCAAGCAAGCTTGGTATATCCCTAGTTTACTGACCCAAATGCGTCCCGGAAAGGTCGATGTAATATACGGGGACGTGGATGAGTGTATTGAAGCCGCGTGCAGAGGAAAAGTTTGAAGGGAGAGTAAAAATGGCTAAGACATTAAAAGGTAGAGCTCTTGGCGGAGGCACGGTTGAAGGTGAAGCCATTGTCAGTAAAATGATGTTTAACTGGGCAGGGGCATTCAATCCAGTGACGGGAGAAATCATCGACCCAAGACATGATTGCACTGGAATGAAGCTAAAGGATAGAGTTTTCATTTACACTTACAGTAGAGGGTCGACGACAAACCCGGCTATATTCATGGAAGGAGTAAGAAACAAGGTTAACCCTAAGGCGATAGTTATGCTTGAGATGGAACCAATGACTATGATGGGTGTAGCCAGTGGAGCGATATTCTATAACGTTAAAATACCTGCGGTTGACCATACCGACCTGAATCCAATTGAAGTTATAAAAACTGGCGATAAAGTAAGGGTTAACGGGGACAAAGGCATAGTAGAAGTCTTGTGATAATCATATTGTGGTTTTAGCAAAGCTGAGGTTTAGTGAAGCTAGGTTAGCGGCTTATAAGAAACAAATATTAGGAGGCTGCCATAGAAGCTATAACTCAGTACATTATATCAGGTGTATTTCAAGGTGCGGTATATGGGCTGATAGCGGTGGGGATAGCTTGTATCTTCAAGGCAACGAAGGTATTTAATTTTGCTCAGGGGCATCTCCTGATGATGGGGATACTCCTGAGCTTAATATTCATGCAAAACTTTGGCGCCCGGATTGGCATACCGTTGGCGATAGCTTGTGCCGCTGGTTTGGGCTGGGTTTTGGAACGGGGGATTATGCGTCCCCTCATCGGGCAGTCTATTGTTTCGGCGCTATTGATGACCCTGGCAGTCGCCTATCTCCTAGATGGCGTGGCTACCATATTCTGGGGGACTAAGATTGTCCCCTACCCGCAGTGGTTCCCTGTGCAGACCTTCCCCGTCGGAGCCATAAAGGTGCACTCCGGGTATGTATGGACAATTCTTGTCGCCCTCGGCATTTTTATCGGTTTGGGCCTTTTCTACCGCCGGACCTTGATGGGGAAGGCAATGAGGGCTACCGCTGACAGCCACCAGGTTAGCCAGAGTCTGGGGATAAAGGTGTCTAGGATTTTCAGCTTGTCCTGGATTATAGCAGCGGTGATCGCCTTCGCCCTAGCCTTCTTTTTCGGGGTTCAGGTTGGTGCCTTCCGTTACGTTTCCGAGTGGGGGTTTAGAGCTATCCCTGCTGTTCTGATAGGTGGTTTGGAGTCCATCCTCGGCGCTGCTATCGGTGGGCTTTTGGTGGGTATTCTGGAAGTGATTGCTACCGCCTATCTGGGGCCATACATAGGGAGTATGTTCCCCTTCATCGTTTTGCTCATAGTGATTATAGTCAGACCGCATGGGCTCTTTGGTCAGCCGGAGATAGTGAGGGTATAGAGTATGCGAGCTTGTGGAGTTATGGATGTTAACTACCGACAGAGTATGGCGATGCTGCGGACCCGCTCTCAATGGATAGGCATGGGCGTGCTGTTTACTTTCTTGTGTGTCGCCGGCCGGGTTTTGCCATCCGAGATGATAGACGTGATGAACATGATGTTTGTCACCATAGTTGGTGCCCAAGGTCTCAATATATTAACTGGCTATTGTGGTCAAATCTCGATTGGTCAGGCCGCCTTCAAAGGGGTGGGTGCCTATACCACGGCTATGCTAATTGTGCGGCTGGGATGGAACCACTGGGTAGCTCTGCCCGTTGCCGCCCTCGCCGCTGGGGGGGCGGGGGTAGCCTTTGGGTTGCCCGCGCTGCGGCTTAGAGGGTTTTATCTGGCGATGTCCACCCTAGCTGCTCAGTTCATTCTGACCACCCTCTTTCTTTTTGCCATGCCGGGTATTGTTGGCGGCATCAGCGGGATAACCGTGCCGTTTGCCACCATAGGTGGCTTTAGCTTTAGGCCTCCGGAAAACCTCTATTACCTGCTGATGCCCACGTGTGTGGTTATGACCATTATCGCCAGAAACATAGCCCAGTCAAGGCTGGGGAGAGCCTTTGTTGCGGTGCGGGACAACGAAGTAGCCGCCGAGATTATGGGAATCAACCCGTTTGGCTACAAACTGCGCGCCTTCTTCATTGGCTGTCTCTTCGCCGGGGTGGCTGGCTGGATGAGGGTGCTCTATGACGGGTGTGTTAGACCCGACATTTACCCCTTGATGATGTCTATCTGGTTACTAGGTATCATCATTATCGGGGGGATGGGGACCATCATTGGTCCTATCCTTGGCGTTATCCTGGTCAGGTCTTTAAATGAGATGGTGTTGATGCTCGGCCCGTTTATCGGAGGTTTCTTCCCACCCCAGATAGCAATTCAGATGGGAGCCGGGCTGGGGTTAATAGTTTTCTCCGTGGTGGTTATAGCTTTCCTGGTCTTTCAGCCGAGGGGATTGGCTCACCTGTGGGAAGTATTAGGGGCACGCTTGAGGCATTGGCCCTTCAAGTACGAGCTCTCGTAAGGAGGTGGTACTATGTGAAAAAAGAAACGCTGGCTGAAGATATTATAAAGTATCAATAGAAAGGAGGAGAGAATGAAAAGGATTTTTATACCAGTAATGACGGTAGCGGTATTAGCAGCCTTGCTCCTTGGCTGTATGCCAGCGGCACCAGAAGCACCGCCAGTAACACCACCTGTGACACCACCTGTGACACCACCTGTGACACCCCCTGTGACACCACCTGTGACACCAGCAGTCCCGGGGGCACCCTCAGGGGTGTTCGCAGACCCAGAGACGGGATGGTGGGAAGGGCGAACCGGTGCTTTGCCTGAAGGTGCCCAAAGCTTTGGGGTAGGATTCCTGGCTGATTGCAGTGCTACCCTTGGCTTCTGGAATGCCCCGCGGTTGATGGGCCTCTTCGCTGCCTATGACTGGGTATGCGACAATGAGTATGGGATTGGTGGCAAGAAGCCTGAGATCCATTGGTACGACCACAAAAGCAATGCCGACGAGGCCAAGGCTGGTTACGCCAAGCTGAGGGGAAAGTACATCATAAATCATTCCTGTGGCACCGGCGAGCAGCAAATGCTGAAGCCGAACTACGACCCCGACAAGTTCCTGACCCTGACCTGAAGCAACAGCCCCAATGTTATATACCCGGTCGGGTATGCTTTTGGTATCTCACCCTACTGGCCCAATCAGTATGCTGCCTTCATCGATTGGGTGATTGAGAATAATAAGGGGACCAAGATGGCCTATATCACCTACCCCAGCGGCTATGGTCGGGCGTTCATCACCGACGAGGTAGCGGCGTACAATGCAGAGCACGGTATCGAGGTGGTGGCTGATGTTCCTTGCCCCTGGGCACCCCCTGACCCCGATAGCATCCTAGCCACAGCCAAGGAGGCTGGCGCCCAGATCGTTTTCACTAATGCCATGTATGCCACTATGGGGCCTCTTCTCAAGGCGAACTACGACGGAGGGTATAACCTCCAGTTTTGTGTCAATAGCTTGAGCCTTGATGAAGCTACCGTTGCCCTGGCTGGTTACGACGAAGCAGCCGGCAAGTGGAAAGCTGACGGGCTGGTCGGGGTTAGCAATTATGTTAACGCTGCAGACTTGGAGGACCCCGAGAGTCCTTTCTACGAAAGCGAGGGGATGATGCTCTGCAAGGAGTACTGGGATACCCACTTCGTAAAGCCCGAGGACAGGTCCGGCTCCTACGTACAGGCGTGGATGGAGGTATTCATGTATAAGGAGGCTGTCGAGGAGACCCTGGTTAGAGTCGGTTCATGGGACAAGGTCACCAGCCGCGAGATAAGGCTTACCATGGAGGGCGAGGATTGGTGGGGGCGTAACATTTACGGCATGACCGTAACTAACTTCAGCCCTACAAGCCGAGACCCCAAGACGGTCAGGATTATGCAGGTGCAAAACGGAAAGTGGGTCGGTATAAGCGACCTGTTCGAGGCGAAGAACCTGGTGCCCCCTGACTGGATGCAGCCCTGGATAGATTGAAAGACTGAGCCAAGCGTTGGATAGATAGATTGAGGGAGTGGGCGCAACAGTCACCCTCTGCTGCGCCCCTCCCAAAAGTTGATGATGAGTAGAGCGCGAAGATAACGTAGAGGAGTAGGTGTGCGTATATGGTTAAAACGGACGAGGTCCAACTACGAACTGATAACATTTGTCTCAGCTTTGGGCTAGTGAAAGCGCTTGACGGGGTAAGCGTGGATGTCAAGCGTGGTGAGATTTTGGCTATTATTGGTCCTAACGGCGCCGGCAAGAGTTGCTTTTTCAATGTTATAAATGGCTTTTATCATCCCCAGGAGGGGGAGGTCTACTTTGAAGGACAACAGATTACCCACGTGCCTCCTTATAAGATAGCTGAGCTGGGCATAAGCCGAACCTTCCAGTCGATAAAGCTCTACGCCGGGCTTTCAGTGTTGGACAATATAATGGCGGGGAGGCACATACATTTAAAATCCGGGATGGTGGCCGGGGCTATCTATTTTGGACGGGCGCAAAGGGAGGAAATTGAACATAGAAAAGAGGTGGAGTGGCTTATCGACTTTCTGGAGCTAGCGCCGGTAAGGAGCCATATCGTAGGTTCCCTTCCCTACGGACTGCAGAAGAGGGTTGACCTGGCAAGGGCTTTAGCCCTGGAACCAAAGCTTCTCCTCCTCGATGAACCTATGGCCGGGATGAGTAGAGATGAGAAGGAGGCTATGGCCCGGTTCATCTTAGATGTGGTTGAGATGAGAGGGGTTACCGTCGTTCTTGTTGAACACGACATGGGGCTAGTCATGGACCTAGCCGATAGGGTTGTGGTGTTCGATTACGGGCATAAGATCGCTGACGGTCGCCCCGAGGAGATAAGGGACAATGAGCAGGTTATTAAAGCCTATCTGGGAAAACCGAAGGAGGCTTGATTGGCGAAGAGGACAAAAATAATGACAAAGGAAGAGGTTCCCCCGCCCGGTGCCGATGAGGATACCTTGCCCAAGCTTCTGAAACGGAACTACGAGGGATGGGGCGCCAAGGTTGTAGCTATTAGGGATAAGGACTTTGGCATCTGGCAGGAGTATTCCTGGGAGCATGAATATGAGCAGGTAAAGTATTTCGGCCTGGGGCTGATTAGCCTAGGCTTGAAGTCTGGTGATAAGGTGGCCATTATAGGCGATAATGAGCCCCAATTGTACTGGGCTAACCTGGCTATCCAGGCGGTTCACGGCATAGGCGTGGCGCTCTTCCCTAGTGCCACACCTGCTGAGATGGAGTTCATACTTAATCACTCAGATAGTAAGTTTGTGGTCGCCAGAGACCAGGAACAGGTTGACAAGCTTTTGGAGATTTGGGATAAACTCCCAAAGGTGGAGAGGGTTATTTGGTGGTATTGGAAAGGGGTGAGTGGCTACACCCAGCCCTTCTTGCTGAGTTGGGATAAGATGATAGAAATGGGAAGGAAGCATGCGGAGGAGCATCCTGGGATATTCGAGGAACTTATTACGCAAACTAAGGCGAATGACTTCGCCAACATATATTATACGTGTGGCACCGCTGGTCAGCCTAAGGGGGTGATGTGGACTCACCAAGCCCTGATTGGCTCCACTCAAGCGATGCTGGCTCGCTTTCCTCTAAGCGATAAGGATAACCTCCTTTGCTTTCTGCCGGTGGCTTTTATTGGGGAGTCTTTATTCAACTTGATACCCCATTTGATTACCGGGGCCAAATTGCATTGCCCTGAGAGGTCGGAGACGATGTCCCTTGATATGAGAGAGGTAGCACCGAGCCTGATGTTGAGTGAACCGAAGTACTGGGAGGAGCTGGCTGGGATGGTGCAGGCTAAGATAAATGAGGCTGGCGCGCTGGAAAGGGCGGCCTATAAAATTTTTATGCCCATCAGCTTGAAGGTAGCGGGACTTAGTATGGCTGGAAGAAAACCTAACCCATTTTTGCGGTTTGCCCGCTGGCTTGCCAATCTAATACTCCTAAGCCCTATACGAGGTTATCTTGGATTCTCTAAGACCAGGTTCCCGTTAACAACCGGCGCTGTTCTTAGTGTTGGTACCCTTAAATTCTTCCATGGTCTGGGTATAAAACTCAGGGAGGTCTTCGTAAGCACCGAGGGAGGGGTAATAAGCAGTCATGCCGAGGATGATATCAAGCCGGGAACGCTTGGCGCTCCTTTTGCCGGGGTAGAGTTGAAGATAGCTGATGATGGTGAGGTTTTGGTGCGAAGTCCTTACGCCTTTTCTGGTTATTTTAAACAGGCGGACCTTTACAGAGATGTAGTTGATGAGCAGGGATGGTGGCATAGTGCCGACGTCGGTTACATAGATGAAGAAACAAGGCACGTGGTCTATCTTGACCGTAAGGAGGCGCTGGCGGCGTTTCCTGATGGTACCAAGTACGCTCCCCAGCATATTGAGAGTCATCTGAGGTTTAGCTCCTATATAAAGGACGCTATAGCTATTGGGGGGACGGGAAGGGATTATGTCACTGCTTTAGTGTGTATGGACATTAGTAACGTGGGAAGGTGGGCAGAGAAAAACGGCGTGGTATATACTACCCTCATTGACCTATCTCAGAAGCCCGAGGTGGCAGAGCTTATCCGAGGTGAAATTGACCGGGTAAATACTTGCCTTCCTCCAGAAATGCGAGTGGCGAAATTTGTCTGCCTCCACAAGGGACTCGATGCTGATGAGGGTGACCTCACTAGGATGCGAAAGCTGAAGAGATGTGCTATAGAGGAGCGCTATAAGGAGTTGGTGGAGGCTATATATTCTGGCAGTGTGGAGTATCTTATGGAGACACCTATTACATACTCGGATGGAAGGGAAGGGGTGGTAAAGACCTCCCTCAAGATATGGAAGTCCAAAGCTGGAGAGGAAACCTTGAAACAAAGGGGGTGAGCAATATTTTATTAGCCGTAAATAATATAGAAGTGGCTTATTACGGGGTTGTCCTGGTACTGAGGGGGGTTTCCTTAGAGGTTCCTGAGGGCAAGATAATCTGCCTGTTGGGGGCTAATGGCGCGGGTAAGACCACCACCCTGAAAGCTATATCAGGCTTGCTCCATACCGAGGGGGGTAAAGTGGTCCATGGTGATATCCGGTTCGATGGGCAAAGACTAGACAAGCTGGGCCCGGAAGCAATAGCTACTTTGGGAATCATCCAGGTGCTAGAGGGGCGGAGGGTGCTTGAGCATCTGACGGTTGAAGAGAACCTAGAGGTGGCTTCCTATGTTTATGGCGGTGCTCACCTGCAAAGGGACCTTGACCGTGTTTACGATTACTTCCCTAGACTTAAAGACCTCCGCCACCAAGTTAGCGGCTATATATCGGGTGGTGAACAGCAGATGCTGGTAGCAGGACGCGCCCTTATGGCACACCCCAAGGTCGTGCTAATGGACGAGCCCTCCCTAGGATTGGCACCACTGATGGTAGAGGAGATCTTTGAAGTAATAAGGAGGATCAACAGCGAGGAGGGGACCTCCTTTCTGCTGGTGGAGCAAAATGCTATGGCTGCTCTCGATCTAGCCGAATATGGATATGTGATGGAGACCGGTAGGATAGTTCTTAGCGGCCCAGTGCAACAGCTAAAAGGAAATGAGGATGTGAAGGAATTCTATCTCGGATTTGGCGCATTGGGGCAGAGGAAAAGCTATAGAGAGGTAAAGCACTATAAGCGAAGGAAGAGATGGCTGGGTTAAAGGTATTATGCCGGGCTAAAGAGAAATATGAAGAGGCTTGTTAAGGGGGTAAACTTATGCCGAAAATGCCTCCTTCCTCTAAGGTTTGAGGTTAGCTGTAGCCGTTATTCAGGCTACAGCTAACCTTTTGCCTCGGGGTTACCAGTCATCAACTAATTTTAACGGAACACATAAAGCTTAATAGACATTATATGAAGGAGGGGCTGCTATGCTACCGGCAAAAGCGTTTCATATTCCTCCGGTGCTGATTTTCGGGTCCGGGGCTTCAGAAGGAGTCGGGGAAGAAAGTCGGAAACTAGGGGTTAAAAAGGGCTTAATTGTAACTGATGAAGTTCTGCTCAAATTGGGAACACTAGATAATATCCAGCGCGCCCTCTCTCAAGCTAAGGTTCAATTTGCCATATATTCCGGCGTCTTTACTGAGCCAACGGTGGAATTCGTCCAGCAGGGTCTTAAGACGTATAAAGAAAATGGGTGTGATTTTTTGTTAGCTGTGGGTGGTGGCAGTGCCATTGATACTGCCAAGGCAATCGCAGTTATGGTCACCAATACCGGCTCCATTGAAGCTTACATGGGGCTGGGTAAGATTCCTAAAGGAGGAGTCCCCCTCATAGCCGTCCCGACCACCGCCGGTACCGGCAGTGAGGTTACTCAAGTTGCCATCATTACTGATACCAAAAGAGATGTCAAAATGCTCCTTATCAGTCCATTCCTTATGTCGCAAAAAGCTATCGTTGACCCACTGTTGACGCTGTCAATGCCCCGTGGTCTAACTGCCGCCGTGGGACTTGATGCCCTGACCCATGCTGTTGAAGCCTATGTTTCGGTTAAGGCGCAGCCGATGACTGACATTTTCTGCCTCTCGGCTATTGAACTCATCTCGGGTAATTTGAGGCAGGCCTGGTCTAACGGAAACAATATAGAGGCACGGGGAAAAACCATGTTGGGAGCACTCCAGGCGGGCATCGCTTTTAGCAATTCATCGGTAGCTTTGGTTCATGGGATGTCCCGACCAATAGGGGCATATTTCCACGTTGCCCATGGGGTTTCTAATGCCGCTCTCTTAGGCGTGGTCACCGAGTTTAGCTTGATTGGCAATCCGGCTAGATATGCCCGTGTTGCTCAAGCAATGGGAGAGAATGTAGAGCATCTCACTATTCTAGAAGCCGCCGGTTTAGCCGCCAGGTCTATAAAGAGGTTAGTCCAGGACGTCAAAATACCTTCTTTGCCGGAATTGGGCGTGGATAAAGCAAAACTGGATGAAGTAGCCCCTCAGATGGCTGAGGATGCTATTGCTAGCGGTAGCCCAGCCAACAATCCACGCCAGGCAACCAAGGAAGAGATAATAGAGCTTTATAAGCTGGCTTACTCCCAATAAAAAGGAGGTACTACTGGATGATTTTAGAAGAACCGATAACAGGGGTGCCACTGGTTAAAAACTTTATCGATGGGGAATGGG
>Ga0209636_10003817_pt1 | contig 15378 bp, 8 predicted proteins | sample DeeMarSWOR152_54_FD_187464 | JGI IMG/M metagenome (GOLD analysis project Ga0209636, IMG submission 187464) | Marine sediment microbial communities from White Oak River estuary, North Carolina - WOR-1-52-54 (SPAdes) (version 2) | ecosystem: Environmental > Aquatic > Marine > Intertidal zone >...
CAGCATCAAACACACATCTCACAACTTTTTTCCCTTTGTATTCAAGTCCCTCTAATTTCTTACTGATTTCTTCTTTTAGCGCTCTTTTTTCCGATGGTTCAACACAGCCTTCAGGAAATTTTTCTTTCAAGTTCAGGTAGATGCGGTTTGGTTCCATGACAAAGGCCCTGGTTGATGGGGAAATATCGGTCAGGCTTTCGGGAGAAGGATTTTTAAACTTTAAATATCCCTGCTCTTCAAGCCACACATTAAGATAGACTTCCTGTTCGATCTTGGCAAATCCGTGATCTGAAAGAAGGTAGAGGCCTTTATCATCGTCTGTTAGTTTGAGAAAAGATGTTACGATTTCGTCTATTACCCGATCGGTCTGGCTGTAGTAATCGAGAAAGTTTTGATGATACACATGGTTTTCATCTTCATAAGCATCCCATTGGAAATGTTGAAGGCGGTCCGTGCCGGTGATGACAAATTCAAAATAATCCCAATCCTCCTTCCAAAGCAAGTTAAAAGCCTTAAGACGCGCATTCAGGGTTTTAGCCAGGTCCTTCCAGAGAAATTCAGCATTTTCTCTTGATTTTTGGGTGTCAATGTCGATCTCGTATTCAAGCCTGTCAAGAGCAGCTTTGAAAGAGGGAGGATAAACTGCTTTAGATAGTTCTATGGCTACAAAACCCGAAATAAGAATTCCGTTAATTTTGCGGGCGGGATAAGTGGAAGGTTGGTTGATGATGATGCACTTTTTCCTTTGCTCTCCTAGCTTATCCCAGAATGTCTCTTTTCTTAAATCAAGGAAATTCGGGAAGCGAAGGTCATATGAGCCTCTTTTAAAGTCTGTAAAGCCAAAGATGCCATGAGTTCCGGAATTTGTTCCAGTCATGAAGTCGGTCCAGCTTACAGCAGATATTTCAGGAAGGCTCGCCTTCATCCGCTGCATGTTCCCTGAATCAATAAGCTTTGAGGTGGCGGGCATGATTCCTTTTTGAGCGAGGTCGAAGAGAAGAGAGTATGGAACTCCATCCAGGCCTATCACCAAGACTCTTTCTTTCTTTTTTCTTTTAAAAAGCGACATGAAACTCCTTATTATAGCAAGGTAGATGATGATGTCAATTTTTATCGCTCTGTCTCATTTACGCTGACTTTTTTCGTTGGCAACAGGAAAAATGAAAAGACTTGCAGGATTCTCTAAACCCTCTTTATTATCAAAATCTTGCAACCTAGATTTTACTATTTGCTATATAGATTTCACTACGTAGATTGGCTAGATCCGAGGATGATTCTGGCATCGACGATTGCACAGCCTTTTCCTCTTTTGTAGACAAAAAGCGGGTTTATATCCAGTTCTTTTATTTCCTCAAAGTCTGTAACGAGCTGAGATAGTCTTTTCAAGCATTCAGATACAGCCTCTATGTCATAAGCCGGCTCACCTCTAAATCCTTCCAGGATTTTATGAGTTTTTGTTCTCATGATCATCATATCAGCCGTGAGTTCACGAATAGGAGCAAGTCTGAAGGAGACATCCTCCAGGGCTTCAACATAAATTCCTCCCATGCCAAACATCAGAATGGGTCCAAATTGAGGATCTCTGCTCATCCCCAGAATAATTTCTTTTCCCTGTGAAGCCATCTCTTCTACAAGCACACCTCTAATTTTTGCCTTAGGTTTTTTAGCCTGGATATTTTTAAGGATTTTTTGGTAGGCCTGGCGGACCTCGTTTTTATTCTTTAAGTTGAGTTTGACTCCTCCGAAGTCAAATTTATGGAGGATATCTGGAGAGGCAATTTTTAACACTACTGGAAAACCGATTTTTTGGGCTGCGTTTGCTGCTTCCGTTTTATTTCCAGCCAGAGAGGATTTGACCACAGGGAATTTATATGCCTTAAGAACCTCGTATGATTCGTGCTCTAACAGAAAAAATCGTCCCTCTTTTTTGACAGAATCAATGATTTTCTTAGCCTTGGCTTTATTTACGCTGAATTTTTTTATCCCGGTTTTTGGCCGGTTGAGCCACCAGTTGAACTTGGTCATCTCAGATAGCACCCTGGCTGCTGATTCAGGAAACCTATAAGAAGGAATTCCGTTCTCTTCCAGGATCTCGATTCCAGAAGATACATCATAAACTCCCAAGAAACTGCACAAGACTGGCTTTTTGAATTTTTTAGCTGTCTTAACAATGGAGTCGGCAATTTTATCCACTTCTGTAAAAGAAGTAGCAGTCAGGATAATGATTGAAGAATGGACGTTTTTGTCTTTCAATATTTCCCTAAGAGTTACCTCATACTGCTCATGTTGCGCTTCTGCGATCAAGTCAACAGGATTATTTAGGCTCGCCTGAGGAGGGAGATTCTTTTTTAATACTTTTACTGTATTTTGGCTAAAGGGCGCAATATTCAGACCATGGCGGATGCAGGAGTCAGTGGCTAATATGCCCGGTCCTCCCGAGTTTGTGATGATGGCAACATTTTCTCCTTGTGGTAAAGGCTGACTGGAGAAAGCTTTGACATAATCGAAAAGCTCTTCCAAGGTCTCTCCCCTGAGCACTCCACACTGACTAAAGATGGCATCGTAAACTCTGTCCGAACCAGCCAGAGAGCCGGTGTGCGAAGAAGCTGCTTTAGCGCCTAACAGAGTGCGACCTGCTTTAAGGGCGATGATCGGTTTGGGATTCGTAGGGCTACTGGTGATACTGCGAGCTATTTTCATGAACTCTCTTCCGTCGACTAGGTCTTCAAGATACATCAAGATGACGTCTGTTTTCGGATCATTTTTTAAGTAAAGCAAAAGTTCATTCTCGGTCAAACCTGCTTTATTCCCCATGCTGATAAATTTGGAAAAGCCGATGTTTGACTCTTTCGCATAATCAAGCACTGCCACACAGAGCGCACCGCTTTGTGAGATGAAGGCAATATTTCCTTCTTTGGACATCGGGGTGCCGAAGGTAGCGTTCATGGACGATTCAAGATCGGTGTTCATAACACCTAAACAGTTTGGTCCTACAAGTGAAATATCGTACTTCTGGATAACCTCTTGGACCCTTTTCTCCAGTTCTATTCCCTTTCCCCCTATCTCCTTAAATCCGGCTGAAATAACGATGGCTCCTTTGATCTTCTTCTTCCCGCATTCTTCCAGAATGCCCTCGACAAAGCGTGAAGGAACAATGATGATTGCCAGGTCCACTTCATCTGGAATATCCATAACTCTGGGATAGCATTTTATTCCGAGAATTCCTTTGGCACGGGGATTAACAGGATAGACAATTCCCTGGAAGCGGCTGTCGATAATGTTGGCGAGAAGGGCTTGGCCAACAGAGCCTTGCTGTCTTGAAGCACCGATGATAGCCATGGATTTAGGATAGAAAATGGAGTTAAGTTTGCTGGTGGTCTTGTCTTTTGCCTTTGATTTTTCCATTGGCAATAAACCTTACTGACCCATTTTTTGAGGAATCAAACCTTCCCTGTTTGTTTTTGGCCTTCAGAGCTTATAGCTTTTAGCACATTTTCAAGAAATGTTTCTTCTGGAACGGCTCCATCTAAGAAAATATTCTCGTTTATTACTGTCTTTGGAACTCCGAAGACATTGTACTTATGTGCAATATGGGGAAATTCGGTGGATTCGACCATATCAGCCCTTATTCTAGGAGACTCGAGAGCAAATTGGTGACCTAAATGGACGACTAGAGGACAATAGGGACAGGTGGGGGTTACAAAGACCTGGATGTGTATATCCTTGTCAATAGCTTTTAAAGCATCTTTGGTTTTTTGACTCAGTCCAGTCTGTCCTTTGGAGACATCAAGGATGGCTTCAATAAGGCTTGAGTACTCGTATCCAGAAGGGATTCCAAAAAATCTTATGCCATAATCTTTCTGGCCCAAGATGATTGTGGCCGGAATCTTATCTATCCCGTACTCTGCCGCTTTTTCTTTATCCCCACTAAAATCGTAGATAACAAGTTCTATTTTTTCGGAGAGAGCGCTGACTTCCTTCAGCAGTTCTCTTGTTTCCTTGCAAAAGAGGCATTCCTGCCCTTTGAGACGATCAGAAACGATAAGTCGACTGGGTTCCTGTGTGAAAAGAAGAAGAGTTGCTTTATCTTTCATCTCCTCATCGAGTTTTTTCTTAGTTGCTTCTACGACTTCTTTATTCAGTATTTCCATATATTTACTTCTTATTCGTTTTTAATCATTTTAATTCCCTGCGCTTGAAAAATCAACAAATCGATAGGATTATGGGGTCAGGCCTTTCAAACTTTTATAATTTTAAATTATGCTTATGTGGAAAAGTTTGATTTAACAAGCCCAAGTTTGTAGCATAAAAAATATGTTGTAAGGATTTAATTTAATAATTCCTGACGGAATAAATCCAAAAACACAAACAGGACAGAATAGATATAAAAACAATTTGGAAAAGAATGAAAGGAGAATGAAGCTTTGGCAGAAAAGGTAAAAGTGAGTTGCCTTAATTGTGGAGCAACGAACAACTATCCTCTAGGTCTTGGCGGGAAAAAGGTTGTCTGTGGTCGTTGTAAATATGGTCTTCCAGAGCCAGGGAGTATACTTGAGCTTTCTGCAGGCCAGGCTCCCGGCTTTTTCCAGAATTCTAAACTTCCTATCCTTGTAGATTTTTTCTCGCCGACATGCGCTCCATGCCATATGATGCATCCTGTGGTGGAGAGCTTTGCCAAGAGAAGGGCGGGAGAAATCATGGTGGTTAGGATTAATGTCGATCAGCAGCCTCAAGTGGCGGCTGAATTCAGGGTACAAAGTGTTCCGACATTTGTTATTCTTCATAAAGGTTACGAGAGGGGCAGGACAAGTGGCGCTCTTCCTGAAGCAGATTTTGCTCTATGGGTTGCGAGTAAAATATGAATAGGATCTGGAGAAAAACGAAAAAAGTTTTAAAATAATGAAAACTTCCAAATATAACATATTTTTCGAAAGAGAAAGATATAAGTAAAATTCAGGAGGATAAGTATGAGAAAAAGCAACATGTTGACCTTAAATCGCCGCGAATTTATCAAAGGATCTGTTTTAGGTTTAGCAAGTTTGCCTGCATTAAGTTTTAAACCTCTGAGGGCGAAAGAAACAGCAAAAAAAGCTAAGATCGCACTTTTTAAAACTCAGCATAGGAAAGAAGGAGTTAAGAAAGTTTTAGAACTTATAGATTTTGCTTCTGTTGAAGGTAAAAAAGTTATGCTGAAACCTAATTTCAATACGGCTGATCCGACGCCTGGTTCAACTCATAATGATACTTTAAGCCAGTTGATTAGAGAGCTCCAGGAGAGGGGGGCTTCGGAGGTTACCATCGGCGAAAGAAGTGGCCCACCCGAAACCAAGAACGTTTTAGAAGATAAAGGAATTTTCGAACTGGCTCAAGAATTAAACTTCAAGATTATAAACTTCGAAGAACTGGAAGAAAAGGATTGGGTCAACTTTAATCCGCCTGGAAATCACTGGAAAGAGGGATTTTATATAGCGCGCCCAGCTGTTGAATCCGAGTATGTTGTTTCTACCTGCTGTCTCAAGACGCATCAATACGGTGGTGTCTTCACTATGTCAATAAAATTAGCGGTTGGCTTAACCCCCAAGAGGTTAATGAGAGAGCTTCATGGTGAAAGGCGTAACGCCATGAGGAAAATGATTACTGAGATAAATCTTGGCTATAAGCCCCAATTTATTGTTCTTGATGGAATAGAGGCTTTTGTTGACGGAGGCCCTTCAAAGGGAACCAGTAAAGAAGCCAACGTTTTCCTTGCAGGAAGGGACCGCATTGCCCTGGACGCAGCAGGAGTGGCAATTTTAAAAGAGCTTGGCTCGAATGAAGCCATAATGGAGCGCAAAATCTTTGAACAAGAACAAATTAAAAGAGGAATCGAGTTAGGATTGGGGATAAGCAAGCCTGATCAGATTGAGTTCATTACTCCTGATAAAGCAAGCCGCGAGTATGCTCAAAAATTAAAATTAATTCTCGCCCAAGGTTAATTTCCTGCTGGAACCATTCCCAAGACCTTTCTATTTCCCTTTACATTTTGAATATATTTTATTAATATCTGTAAAAAAATAAGCAGAATATCAAAAATCCTGTAAAATAAAAAGACAGAAATGAGCTTTTACGAGTTGATTCTTTCCAGAAGATCGATACGTCAGTTCAAGCCTGAACCTGTTTCAAGGGAAATTCTAGAAAGACTTGTCAACGCCGCAAGGTTAGCTCCATCAGCAGCCAATCTTCAACCTCTTGAGTTTATAGTTGTTGCTGAAGCCGAGCTCAGAAAGCAGCTCTTTCCCTGTTTAAAATGGGCAGGTTATATTGCTCCAGAAGGTGATCCCAAACAGGGGCATGAACCCTTCGCTTACGTTGTCGTCCTCGTGAATTTAAAGATAAGAGATAAAGGGTATGAATGGGACGTGGGGGCAGCTGTAGAAAACATGATCCTTAGTGCTTGGGAGGAGGGGATCGGGAGTTGTTGGCTTCTGTCCGTAGAAAGAAAAAATGTTCAGGAAATGCTAAAAATTCCGATGAATTATAAAATTGACTCTGTTTTGGCTTTAGGATATCCTGATGAGAAACCAATAGTGGAGGATATGGAGGGCTCCTTAAAATATTGGAAAGACAAGCAGGAATGTCTTCATGTTCCTAAGAGAAAATTAGAGGATATCATTCATTTTAATATATTTTGACTAATTGCCTATGATAGCTACATCACGATTAATTAATGAGAATGAATTTATGATAAGCTTTCTTAGATTTAATACAGGTGGGCTTGATGAATCAAGCCCTTACAGAATTGACTATTATCCCAGGGGGTATTAAGTAATAAAGAGGAGGAGAAGAAATGCGTATTTTTGGCTTAGTTTTGCTGATTGGTGGCTTTCTCGTAAGAATACTTACCCAGTCCGCATCCTTGGACATCCTTGCTTGGGTATTGATGGGTTTGGGAGTTGTAATTGTTATTATTTCCTATTTGACAAAGAAAAAATAAAAAAGAAAATAATAATAGACTACATCTTTGCTGCTCGGCTTTGGTCATTTTACTGGTTTTAATTGTCAGACCGGCGAGGGCACTCCAAAAGTCGAAATCTTACATAAAACATTCTCATATCTTTCAGTAAAAAATGGGGACGTTCCCCAAAGTACCACCGTTTGAATTTTTAAAAATTGACATCTTTAGTTGATTGGACTTTTATGTTTATGAAGAAGATGAATTAAAGAGAGATACCTGGGGGAACATCCCCTATTCATTTCCCCCTGATTCCCGGAGATGATTATTCCTAAAACAAGATAGACGGTTTCTCCTTCTTCAATCCATAAGCTGAATCCTTCTGTGGGGATGTCCTTGAAAACAATTAGATTTTGGCGCTTTTGAAGCCAAAAAGAGACTTGACTTTAGTCCTTACGGTATCAGAGATGGAGTAAAAAGTAGGCAGGAAGATCAACGTAAAGAAAGTTGATGTGGTCAGCCCGCCGATGATGGCCACGGATATAGGTGCCCACATCTGTGCCCTGCGTCCTGCGGCCTCAAAGAACTGGGGCAGAAGGAAGGGGAGCGCCAACGGCAGTACTCCGAAAATAGTCGTGATGGCCGTCATGATGATCGGCCGCATCCTATCTTTACCGCCCTGGACGATAGACTCGTTCTTACCCATTCCTGATTTGCGGAGTGTCCGGATGTGATCGATGAGGATAATCCCGTTGTTCACCACAATCCCGAATAGAACCAAGAGCCCCAAATAGGAGGTGGTGTTCAAGGTGATATTCGTGAGTGAGAAAAATACAGCCACTCCGAACAATGCCAGGGGAACAGTTAGAAGGATCGTAAAAGGATGCACGAAGGACTCGAATAGCGAGGCCATGATGATATAGATGAAGATAAGGGCGAGGATGATGGCCATATTGGATTCTCCCCGGGATTCCTGGAAACGCCTCCAGCCGGATCCCAGGCTCCACGAATAACCTTCGGGGAATTGGATGGTACTCATGACCTGACGAACATCGTTGGAGATAGCCATCATGCCCTCTGTTTTTGTATTGATCCGTATGTTCAATTTGGACTTTTTATTTTCTTTCTGGATGGAGGTTGACCCTAAACGGTAGGAAATAGATGATATGGCTGAGAGGGGAATCCGTTTGGAGCGCGTCCGCAGGCTTATATTCCTAAGGTCTTCTTCGGTAAATTCATCCTCTCCCTGTATTTTTAGAATGATATCAATCTCTTGGTTTTCTGTTTTAAACTTTCCGATGGCCCTTTCTGAAATAGAGGAGGAAACTGTCTGTGCTACCATTCGGCTGCTCACACCTGAACTCTCTGCCTTGGCTCGGTCCACCTGGATAAGAAGCTGCGTGTCTCCACCCTCCAAGTCACTGGTAATATCCTCCACGTTTTCGACCGCCTGTAGCTTTTCGATAACCATCGGGGCCAGCTCGGTTAGTTTTGTGTAGTCCAAACCGACCAATTCCACAGAGATTCCGCGGTGGAATCCGTGACGGCCCCAGCGCTGCCCGTATTCGTAGGTTATGCCGGCCTGCCTGGGCAGAAGTTTTTTAAGGTTTTCTTTGATTTCGGTAACTGACGGTCCTTTTTCTTCCAATTCCAGCTCTATCGACCCGCGGAACCGTCCTTGCCGCAAACGTCGGACGCCAAAATCGGTCTCAAGATATTTGATGGCAAGCTCGTCCTTGCGGGAAAGGAGGATATCCTCGGTATTAAAGAAAAGAGCTTTCATCTCGTTCAGCGTGAAACTGCGCGGCATAAAGACCGAGATATCTATCTCCCGCTGGTCACTGCTCGGCATGAACTCCTGCTCGATATTCTTGAGCATCTGGAAAGAGACGAAAAAGATCCCGATGGCTAGACCGACAACAAGAAGCTTGGTCTTCCAGTTCTTGATAGTGAAGCTGATGATACGCTCGTAGATCGTTGTTAATTTAACCAGCCAACGAGCTTTCTCCTTGGTTCTACCGGCCAGCAGTCTGCTTCCTGCCAGCGGAATGAATGTGAGGGAAACTAACAGGGAGGCAATCAGGGCCAGGGAAATAGTCAGAGCAAAGTCCTTCATGAAGCGCCCGAATCCTGCCCTGGACATGAAACCCAGTGAGATAAAAACGACCAAAGTTGTCAGAGTAGACGCGGTGACAGCCATGGCCACCTCACTGGCTCCAGTCATGGAGGCCTTTATCGGGGAATAATTCTTCTCCTGACGCAGCCGGAAGATGTTCTCCAGAACCACGACGCTGTTGTCCACCAGCATCCCCACCGCCATCATCAGTCCGCTAAGGGATATGATGTTGATGGAGACCTCAGCCCGGAAAATATCTCGGTAAAGGTACATAAAACTGAAAGTAAACACCATGGCCATGGGGATAGCCATGGCGATAATGATAGTGGAGCGTATTTTTCTCAAGAAAAAGAGAAGCACAAACACAGCCAGAAGACCGCCGACGATTCCGGAAACGGTAAGATCTTTCAAACTCTTTAATATATCCCGCGATTGATCGCGGTAGAATATTACGGTCATGTCTTTGAGCTCGGGTTCCGTCTCTTTGATCCACGCCATAGTGGCTTTTACATTGTTGCAGACATCCACAATGTTGGCGTTGGAAGCACGGTAGACTTGGAAGCGGACAGTCTCTTTCCTGTCAAGGCGGTTATATTCTTCTTTGGGAGGGTAATCGTAGGTCACGCGAGCAACGTCGGCTATAGTAAGACCTTTATCGCTGACAGGAAGGTTTTTCACATCCTCAAGCATCTTCAGTTCTCCCGGAATGCGTGTCACCAAGCGCAGAGGGCCTTCTTCCACATAGCCAGCTGATATGTTGATGTTGTTATTACGGATAGTGTCGATTAGATCCATGATACGGATAGATGAAGAATAGAAAACTTCGGGCTTAAGATAGATTGTCAATACTTTATTGCGGATTCCCCGGGTTTCTACATTGGCCACACCTTCTATTCTTTCCAACTGCTGCATGATGTAATTTTCGGACCAATAATATAAATTTTCCAGGTCACCGGGCAAAGCCAGGCTGAAGTTGATCACAGGCCGGTCGCTCATCGAAAAGCGGCGGATTCGAATATTTTCGATGTCATCGGGGAGGTCGTTCCGGATTTGATCGATTTTGTCTCGGATCTGCATAGTTGCCAGGTCCATGTTTGTGTTTCCCTTAAACTGAAGATGGATACGCGATGATGATGAGGACGAGGAGGAACTGAGATTCTCGAGATTGTTGATAGTGGCCAGGACATCTTCCAGGGGTCTGGTAATGGTGCGCTCCACCTCTTCGGGAGAGGAGGAAGGATAGGGGATTTGCACCATAAGTCCTGGGAAGGAGGTGTCGGGCATCATTTCCAGGGGAAGTTTTAGTATGGATATCACCCCTATGGTGATGAAAATAAGCATGGCTACAATGATGGAAACAGGTTTTTTTATGGAAAATTCTGGCAAATTCATGGTTTTTTAGGTTTCGCCTTATCCAGAGCTGGACTCATTTTGAAGCTTTTTAGGAAACCCATGAGACGGCTTTGCTTCTCGTTGGTAACCTTAGTTTCCCTGACCACCATGCTGTAGACCAAGGGGATAAATATCAGGGTCAGAAACGTGCCGAAGATCAAACCGCCTATCAATGTCAGGGCCAGGGGGATGCGGATTTCGAATCCCTCGTTAAAATCCAGGGCCATGGGCACGAGTGCCAGCACTGTCGTAATCGAGGTCATGATGATCGGCCGCCACCTTATCTGGGCAGCGGTTTTAATGGCTTCCATCTTTGACATTCCTTGTTTCTCGAGCTTTCCGATGTAATCAACAAGCACGATAGCGTTGTTCACGATGATACCGGAGAGAATAATCAGGCCGATGAGCACTATCACGTTGATTGACATGCTGAAAATGAGTCCGACTATAACCACTCCGATAATACCCAGGGGGATGGTGAACATGATGATAAACGGTTTTTTAAAGGATTCGAACTGGGAGGCCATCACCAGATAAACCAGGAACACGGCAAGAAAAATGGCGAAAATCATCGAGGAAAAGGCCACGTCCTGCTCCATGCTCTGTCCCGCCAGGTAGATCGAGCACTCCGGACCGCAATCTATGGCTGAGGCTGCTGCCATTACTTCTTCCTTGGCGGTATCCAGGGAGGTTCCGGAGATGTTCCCGGTGATGACCGCAGATTTTTGCTGGAGGATACGGCGTATTTCTGCCGGGCCTTCTTTTATCTGGATTTCTGCCAGCGCTTTCAACGGCACCATCATTCCTAAACCGTTGCGGATATTGATCCGGCTGATCTTATCCACGCGGTCCCGGGAATCCTCCGAGAGGCGGACCCGGATGTCCACTTCACGGTCGCTTTCGATAAAGCGCGTTGCCACATCTCCCTCGATTTTATTCCTGATCTGGGATCCTACTGCGTTTATAGTCATATTTTGAGAAGCAAGCAGGGCCCTGTTGAAGATGATCTGGATTTCTGGATAGCCTTCTTCCATGCTTGATTTCAGGTCGATGATTCCGTCCACAGTCCTGATTTTCTCCAGGAGTTCATCAGAGACCTGTTTGATCATATCGAGGTCGTTTCCCGAAACGACTACTTCAAGGGGAGCTTTGAAAGAGAACAAGCGGGGTTTGTAAACTTTGACTTTGGTTGTTGGAAACTTTTCCAGGTCGGCTCTGACCAGGTCCATTATCCGATCTTCTTTTTTTCCCAGGATTCCCGGTTTCAAGCGGAGGGTGAACTCGGAGAGGTTTTCCCGTTCTTCTTGAAAGGAGATGCCGCCCCTGGAACCTCTTCCTATGAGCTCGTAGATGCTGTCTATTTCTTTGTGTTTTTTCAAGACCTCGGAAATATCGGTGATTATAGCGGTGTTTTCCTTGAGGGCGGTTCCAGGCTGAAACTCGACGTTGATCAAGAACTCTCCCTGGGAGATGACCGGGATCAGTTCCTGGCCCATGAAGCGGGTTATGAAGATGGCTGTGAAAAAGAGAACTATCACAGTAACGAAAATGATTTTTCTACGCCCAAAAGAAATGCCCTGGACTTTTTTATAAGAGAGGTAAAATTGGCTGTAAACCTTGTCCAGTGGTTTAAACAGGACCTTAAGCCATCCGGTCAACCTTTGCTTAGAATTCTCGCGGCGCAGAGATGCGCTGAGCATAGGAACAAGAGTCAGAGACACAACTAAAGAGGCCAGCAGGGAGTAAGTAACCGTCAGGGCCATATCTTTAAAAAGCTGGCCCGCGATTCCCTCCACGAACACAATCGGAAAAAATACTGCTACTGTCGTGAAAGTGGAGGCAGTTACAGCTCCAGCCACCTCGGATGTTCCCTGCAAGGCGGCCTTGTACGAGTCTTCGCCTTTTTCCCTGTATCGCTGGACAGACTCCAAGACAACGATAGAGTTATCAACCAGCATCCCGATTCCGAGCGCCAATCCGCCGAGCGAGATTATGTTTAAGGAGATATTGGAGGAATACATGAGGAAGAATGTTATAACGATAGAAATGGGTATGGCAGCCCCGATGATCAGGGTGCTGCGGAAGTTTTTCAAGAAGTAAAGCAGGACAAGAATTGCCAGCAATCCCCCGATAAGGGCGGTTTTTTTGACTTCCTGGATGGTGTTTTTGATGAATTTGGACTGGTTGGTGATAACCAGATAATCCATATTTCTGGGCTTCAGGATATTTGCTTGAACCGTGTTCAGCTTGTCGGTGACAGCATTGGCCACGGAAACCGTGTTGGCATCTGCGGCCCTGTAGATAGCAGCTTCGATACATTCTCGACCGTTTATGCGTGAGATGACTTTCCGTTCTTTATGGCCACGGAACACATCCGCAATGCTTCCCAGGGTTAGCTGGACATCGCCCCGTTTTTCGATGATGATATCTTTTATTTCCTCCACTGTTGTGAACTGATTGACGGTCCTAACCAGAAACTGGCTGTCTTTTTGTTTCAGGATTCCGGCGGAGAGGTTCACGTTTTCTTGCGCCAGACGGTTGGCCACGGAAGTGATCGGTATGTTGAGAAGGCTGAGTTTCTGCTCGTCGATGTCGATATGGATCTCATCTTCGAGACCGCCTGATATGGAACAAGCCGCAACTCCCTCGATACTCTCCAAGGCCTGTTTGACTTCTCTCTCGGCTATAAAACGTATGCGAGCCAGATCAGCGTCTCCGGTCAAACCCAGTCTCATGATGGGTTCCTGGTTGGGATCGTATCTGAGGATGACTGGCTTTGAGGCATCCTTGGGAAGGCGAAGTAGGTCCAGTTTTTCCCTGAGTTTCAGGGTAGCGAAATCCATGTTTGTGTGCCAGGCAAACTCAACCGTAACCTCGGAGAGCTCGGCACGGGAGACCGAAGAGATACGCACCACATTGTCAACAACTCCGCAGGTTTCCTCAATGGGTTTGGAGATGATGTTCTCGATTTCCGAAGGAGCGGTTCCCGGGTATTCAGTCTGGATGGTAAGAGTGGGATAGGAAATCTTTGGAAGTAGATTCAGGTTTAATTTGGTATAAGAGATAAAGCCAAAGATGATTGCGGCGACAGTGAACATGAAGATGGATACTGGGCGATTTATGGAAAACTTAACGATTTTCATTGAATAACGTCAACTCGTTGACCGTCTTTGAGCCCTTCAACTCCAACTATGACGATAACTTCGCCTTCATTCAGACCATCTGTCACTTCAACGTGGTCTTCTTCGAGGAGGCCGAGAAGGATCTCGCGCTGGGATACTTGGCGCCGATTCAGGACAAAGACATAACTCTTATTCTGCTTGTAGAGGATGGCTTTACGAGGGATAGCCAGAACGTTCTCTTTCATCCCGATAGCGATCCTGACTTCCACGAACATCCCCGGCTGCAGCCGCAGGGAACGGTCGACTACCTCGACCGTGACCTTGACCGTTCCTGTCTCGACATCGATCCGGGGATTAATCAGCTTGATATCGCCTTCGAACACCAATCCTTTCAAAACCTCGGAGGTCACTTCCGCGGACATGCCGAGGGCGAGATTGATAGCATCAGACGTGGGAACGAACACCCGGATCAGCAAGGGATTGAAATCTTCGATCGTATACACGTGCGTGTTGGCGTTAACGCGATCTCCTGCTTCGATGAGCCGCTCGGTGATGTAGCCTTCGGAAAGCGCCCGAATTTTAGTCCAGTCCAGCTGGAGCTGGAGATTATGGAAATTCTCCATACGGTTCTGGTACTCCAACTGGCTTTGCTTGAACTGCGCTTCCGTAGCCTGGAAATCCTGTTCGGAAACGAGCGAGCGCTTGACAAGCTCTTGACTGCGGACATAGTTATTCTCTGCTTCCTCAAGGTTTAGTTTGGCCTGTTCTAGTTGGATCTTTGCCTGGTTGAAGCTGATTATGATTTCCTTATCATCGAGTTCAACCAGGACATCATTTTCTTTGACATAATCTCCTTCTTCCTTCACGATCTTCTTGACATTGGCCGAGAGATGAGAATAAACCTCGACTTTCCGTTCGGGCTCGATGATGCCGTTGAGGACGAGGTAAGAGTTTAGGTTTTGGCGCTGGACTGGCGTCACACTCACCGGAACTGCCGGACCTCCGCCGCCCTGAAACCGCGCAAGGATCTGCGGGATCTGGTCCTTTGGGATACGTCCTGATTTTATGGCCTCTTTCACACGGTCTGGTATATCAAGCTTATCAACATCGATCTCTTTGCCATCCTGAGATTTAGCTACGGGTTTTTGTCCAGGCCTGCCCGGAGTGTCTCTATTATCAGGGGCCTTTTCTGCTTGCTGGTTTTCATTAGGCTTTGTTCCCATTTTCGTGCTGCTGTCTCCGGATTTTTTGCAGCTAAAAGCCAGAGCTAGGAACATGATCAATATGATGATGTATAATTTTCGCATAATCACTCACCTAACAATTCTTGATAAATTTTTTTCGAGGCACGTTTTTTCTTTCTATCTTGATTACTGCAGTATCTGTCTTAGCGAGTTCATTTTTCATTCCATTCTTATTGAATGGATAGAGATGTTCTTCATTCAACTTATATGTTTAGACGAAAACAAATCCAATTTCTTCCATAATTTTCTCTACCATTTATATATAATTTATAATATAAAATTCTGCCTTCTTATACAAATATCTTTAGACAGCCAGACCTTCCTGATCCTATCCGCCCGGCCCTTGAGGGGGAAAGGGTGCTTTTCCATTATTTTGAGCAGTTTGTGGCTGAATACGAATTTCGATATGGGAGAACCGGTTGTCATACATTCAGACACTCTTTTGCCACGCATCTATTAGAAGATGGATATGATATCAGAACTGTTCAGGAACTCTTGGGACATAAAGATGTTCGAAGTACAATGATATATACACATGTCTTGAATCGAGGCGTTCAAGGAGTATTAAGTCCC
>Ga0209636_10003818_pt1 | contig 15376 bp, 14 predicted proteins | sample DeeMarSWOR152_54_FD_187464 | JGI IMG/M metagenome (GOLD analysis project Ga0209636, IMG submission 187464) | Marine sediment microbial communities from White Oak River estuary, North Carolina - WOR-1-52-54 (SPAdes) (version 2) | ecosystem: Environmental > Aquatic > Marine > Intertidal zone >...
CGATGACGTGTGGTCTCCGCCTTGAACTGAGCACGCGTAGGCAATGTCTTCTGAAATGAAATCTTTTCCGCTTCTAACTCCATGCGCTCCTATGGCCACGCCCTTTTCATGAACAACGTACTTGAGCAGATCGACACCTTTCATTTGTCCAAGCTTTAGGGCTGCCCGATAGACTCCCTCGGCGAGGACATCACCGATTCCCTTCCTGAAGGCTACTTTCTCAGCTAGGGCTGCGAAGGCTTCGACGTTTCCCCATTCAAGTTCTATCCCATCCAGATCTTTCTTCGATAGTATTCCTTTCTCGTAGAGTTCTGCTGCTAATCCTAATACTGCCCCACCTTGAATCCCGCACAAGCCCAGCTCATTACTAACGTAGGATAGATAGATGTTCTCTTCAGGAGTGAATATTCCGAGGTTTGTTCCCAAGTAGGCTTCAAGCTCGTAGTCTGGATTGTCACATATTGCCCCCCTAAACCTTCCAGTTTTTAAAGTCGCAAGCTTCAGACACGTCGTTGGACAGCCAAAGTCTCCCCAGCTTTTCTTAACCCAGTACTTGTCGAATTCTTCTCTCTTGTAACTTCTCATGTCATGCCATTCACTCTGCCAGTTTCTGACAGGTTCAGAACTCGTTTCAGCCCCAAAATAATAGCCTCCCCCGCCAGTCCCCCAGCGCCTGAAATTCGCTATCTCGAAATTCGATTCACAGAACTTTTGGGCTAGATCCAACACTTTCTCTTGGTTATACACGTCTGGTACTGGGCCAAACCCTTTTGCGACTATTGCTTTTAAGTTCTTTGCTCCCATTACTCCGCCGTATCCGCCGTAGCCTGCTCCATGTGCATACTTTGCGACGACTGCTGCAACCCTAGTTCTGTTTTCTCCGGCCGGTCCAATATAGAGAATTGAGGGTTCCTTCACTTCGCCGTAGCCAGGCCGGAAGTCTTTGATTTCATTGATTGACTTTCTAACCAGAAAACGTAAGGTTTCCCTTGCTTTTTTGCCCCAGATGGGCGAGGCATCTTTAATTCGGACTTGGCCGTCGCAAATGAATACGTAAGACGGCTTTTCTGCTTTTCCAGTTATTATTAACCCGTCATAGCCTGCGCATTTCAAGTCTACTCCGAACTCGCCCGCAACCGTTGAGCCTATTACACCATTGCTTTGGGGCGACTTTCCAGAGATACAAACCTTCGTTCCGGGAAAGTATCCGGTGAACGGGCCTGTAAAGACAAGTAAAATGTTTTCTGGGTCAAGTGGATCTACAGTCTCCCACTTCTTGCCAAGTCTATCCCATAAAACCTTGGTGGCTAGACCTCTTCCGCCAATGTAATCTCTCAGAACCTTGTCTGAAAACTTCGTGTCTTTGACGTTTCCGCTGGAAAGGTCGATTTCCAAGAATTTCCCGACGTAGCCCCTCATCAGTCTAATACCTCCTTTGCGGTTTCTTCTCCAAGAATTTCCTTCGCGGCTTCACGCGTGAGTTTTTGGGGTGTTTTGGCTAAGGTCTTATATGAGATTCCTTTTTCTCTCGGAGTAAGCATTAGTGCGTTCCATCCACCTTCTTGGCATGCCTCGACGCATTTTGGCTTTCCATCGCACAAATCGCAGAGGACAATGTAGTTTCCTTCTGGATGGAGATGAGGAACATTTCCTGGGCAAGCCTCTATGCATAGACCGCATGCTGTGCATTTTGAAGCGTCTACGTTTACTGCCCCGGTTTGAGTGTTTACGGATAGAGCACTTGTTGAGCATGCTTCAACACATGGGTAATCCTCGCATTGGAAGCATAAATGGGGAATCTCAACTCCGGGGACAATCATGAAAATGCGTATTCTTGAGGCTTCAGGCCAGATTCTCCCTTCATGATGGAGGGCGCAGGCGATCTCGCATCTTCTGCATCCGCTACAATTTTCATAGTTACGTTGAATCCAAACTAGTTCCTCTCGGCTCATATTGCATAACTTGATGCACAGTTAGAAAAGGTTTCCTCCGTCGAGCCACTTTCAGTCTCGCGATGTACATCCCAGCGGGCGGATTCCCCGGACATCTTACGTCTGATCTCATGCTTTCTGCCGATTTATTCAAGTGATGAACCAGCCTATAAGGGCTGATAGAAGAAAGCTCTGCTTTCGCTGTTCTCTTTTCTTTATTTCTTTGTATACGTACTCGAACCACAAACATGCATCTGCATGCATTTCTTTCAAGATAGGTTCATTTTTCTCCCATATCAGTTTTATTGGTTCACCGAACAGGTCTCGAACCATGTTGATATCTATGAGTTTTCTATGGAGTAGAATCCTAATCCCTTCAAAGAATACACTTATTTGGAGAAGCTCTGTCCCACCATACTTCTTGACATATTCATTGTAGTCTTTCTCTTCTCTGGTTGTGACTTGCCACATGAGCTCATGAACTCTTTACTTCCTAGGTGTTGATACAACCTCATAGTCAGGTCTGTTTGCCACTCTATTCTGATGACGAATCTGCAAAGCATAGTAAATGACTCCAGCCACAACACTTGCAGAAGCAACCGTTATTGAAGCAGTTTGTATGTCAACCATCATTTAACACCCGAATTACCAAACAACGTAATCTTTTTCTCTGTTCAGCTATAACTTTTCCACGAAACCAAAAGCTGACTCAGAAAGACTGTTCTATTTCTGTATGATTGTCTGACTTTTTCTGAGTAGCCACAAGCAGAGCACATAGGTTGTTTCAATTCTTATGGTGAGTAAGGATTTCGCCACAGCCTTCATCTTGCCCTTCTTTCCACCCTCAACAGTCAAGGCTGCTCCGCATTTTGGACACCTGTTAGCTTCATTCATTTGGTTGACCTTCCATAACTCAACCACCATTCAATTTTAGCCTTAATTCTCTTTAAGACCTCCAAAATTCTATTCTGACGTTTCCTGGCTTCGCTCATGGATTATCACCGAGCGGGATGTTTGTCTTTCCTTGATTAATGACATTGCAGATTTCCTGAGGATTACGCGAAGAAAAGACAAAAGGTCTTCCCTTCTTCAGCACCATCTTCACTGGTTGCCAAACGATGTCGTGTAAGCCAAAGAACGGTCAGTTCCACATCTAATGCCAACGCCCATATATTTTCCGAAACTTGCCTTGGTAGGTTCACACGAAACTATATTCGACATTTGAATGCGCTTGCGATTCAACAAGCTATAATGGATTACGAGTTCGTTTGTAGTTATTCTTATCTGAAGCCCTCGATAGTTTCTATACAATATCAACAGAAAAATCAGAGGAATTGCCATAATCGCTGTCAAAGAAGGATTCTGAACGAAGATGCTAACCCAAATGGTTATCACAAGAGCAAACAGAGCAAGTAAAGAAACAAACCCTGCAATAATCTTAACAAATTTGCCCACGGGAACCCATTCAGAATATAAGATGCCGTTCATGTCGACTATACTATGAGAAATCGCCTAAAATCAGTCTTTCGGTTCAGCTATAGCGCGCGCTACATGGATGAGAAGTTCATGAGATATTTCAATAAACTTTGCAGAGACCAAAGAAGGAGAAGCCAATAGCTTGGGTTGACTTTAAAAATCTAAACCTGTGAAATCATTCTCTTAGATTATACACGCCCTCTCATACTCTAACTCAATAACACACTTCAATAACTATAGAAGATTTCTCCGTAAATGTTATTTTGGGAGTCAGCAACTATAGCCTAGGAGAAAGCACTGTTGAAGAGAGCATTAACGGGAATAGTGCCTGCACTGCTTCTAATGAGCACGTTGACATTGGCATTAAATATTCAACCAATTAGGGCTTCTGGAACCATCTACATTAGGGTTACTGGAGAGGTTGAGGGAACGGACAAGATTGAACGAGATGGAGACTTGTACACTTTTACTGACAATATCTATGATTCTATTGTGGTTGAGAGGAATAACATTGTGGTTGATGGGGCAGGATACACGCTCCAAGGAACGGGAAGTGGAGATGGGATATATTTGTCGGGAAGAAGCAACGTAACAATCGAAAAAATGAACATCAGGAGCTTCTACTCTAGTGTTCGCTTCAACTTTACATCTTATAGCGTTATTCGTAGAAGTAACATAACAAACAACGAGTTTGGACCCCAACTCCATTACTCTTCAAACAACAGCATTTCTGAAAACAGCATAACAACAAACACTAGGGATGGCATCTTCTTCTGGAGCGACTGTTCGAAAAATAGCATACTCAGAAATAACGTATCAACAAACAATGAAGTCGGTATCTTTTTCGGCGAGTGTTCAAACTTCAACAACATTTCTGAAAACATTATAGCGTCAAACAACCAACACGGCATAATGCTCCAAGATTCCTCATTCAACACTGTTTCCGGAAACAACATAACAGCAAACATGTTTGATGGCGTATACCTCACGGGCTGGTTCGCGACGAGTTCCTCATTCAACAATGTGTCTGGAAACCGAATAACAAGTAATTTTGTGGGCATCGAGCTGAATCAGCAAGGAACAAGCAATAACAGAATACTTGAGAATAACATAACAGCCAACACGCGTGGCATCTACCTCTTCTTGGCGTCGGACAACATCATCTATCATAACAACTTCGTAAACAACACCGAACAAGTGCATGTTATAGCGGGATACTCGTACTTGAATGATTGGGACGATGGTTGCGAAGGCAACTACTGGAGTGACTATAACCGTACAGAATCTGGTAATGATGGAATAGGTGACACGCCTAACATCATTGATGAAAACAACAAAGACAATTATCCATTAATGAATCCATATTGGAACCCAGGTGATGTTGATCACGATTTAGACGTTGACTTATATGATGCAGTCAGACTCTTAGCAGCTTATGGCTTTAAACTTGGAGCTGAAGGCTATAACTGCCACTGTGATATCATTGAACCATATGGACAAATAGACCTGTATGACGCAATACTATTACTGATAAACTATGGAAAGAAATACAATTGACATTCTTTCTACAGACTTGTTGAGAATTGTTCAACTGTTTTGTGCATTGCAAGAAATGATCATATTATGCCTGGTATAGAGGTCTAATGTAGCTCGCGCGGTATAACTGATGCACAAACAAGTATACAAAAGAGTACACGAATCACAATTAGAACAGGCAACCCTATCCCTAGCTTCTTTCAAGAAAACAAATCAGTTCTTGGAAGCCGGGGATGGGAATTGAACCCACATATAGCGGCTCTGCAGGCCGCCGCCTGAACCGTTCGGCCACCCCGGCACTCCACAAAACTTTTGTCAGCTAGACCGTAATAAATGTTATTTACTTAGGCTTTGTATCTACCCTTCTTCAGAAACTGCTTTTCGTATATTTCCTTAACCTTGCTTACAGTGTCTGCCTCTTCAACAGGTTTGTCTTCTCTTATGCGATTTATCCTTGCGAACCGCAAGGCCATGCCACACTTGTACTTTGGGCTTTTCTGAATCTCATTGTATAACACTTCAACAACTATTTTTGGAACTACAACTACTCTTCTGCCTTCCTCTTTTATGGTAAGTTCCTTAAGCCGCTTAGTCATCTCATTAATTTCCACATCTGTCAGCCCCTTGTAGGTTTTTCCAACCATCAAGAACTCGCCTGTTTCAACGTCACGTGCAGCCAAGTAATAATCTGAAAGCCATTCGAATCTTCGACCGTAACCATATTCAGCTGCAACAATAACCAGATCTAACGGTTCGAGAACAGGCTTTATCTTAAGCCAACGTTTTCCACGTACACCAGGCGTGTACGCACTGTCAAGTTTCTTCGCCACGAGTCCTTCATGACCAGCATTCATTGCCTCTTTCAGGAATCTTTCAGCTCTTTCTATCTTGTCTGTAACCAATTGTCTTGTTAACAGAAGTTCTCCAGCATTTTCAGCTAATATCTGTCTTCGCCGTGTGTACGGAAGAGAGATTAGGCTTTCTCCATCAAGGTACAAAACGTCAAACAGGTAAAGTTTTACAGGGACTTTTTTAATCATGTCTTGTATTGCGTGAACTCTCTTGAATCTACGCATCAAATGCTGAAATGGAACCGGATAGCCTCGACTGTCAACAGCAATAACTTCGCCTTCTAAAATCGCTTTTTCTGCTTTCACGTTCGTTCGAACTATTTGTACGATTTCCGGCAGACTTGATGTTACATCTGTTAGTCTTCTACTGAAAATCCTCACATCACTTTCACGTTTGTGAATTTGAACCCTTGCACCATCCAGTTTGTATTCGAAGGCTGTTTCGCCACTATGCTCCTTTAACGCCTCTGCAACATCACTTGCTGTCTGGGCCAACATAAGCTTAACAGGTCTAAAAATCTTAAACTTGACCTTCAATAGTTCTTCCTTGCCTTCAGTTTTTGCCACGGCTGCAACTTCTGCCACATCGCCCATAGTCATGCTAGCCTTTTGCACCATTTCCAGTGGAATAAGGAAAGCTTTAGAAACCGCCTGCTCCATCAAACCTTCATGGAAGCCAGTTCGCATTTCACCTATGAATATCTTAATCAAATATTTCGCTTCGATCGGTGAGGCCAGACCTAACAGAGTTTCTGTCAGCCGTTCTTTTTTCTCTTTAGAACCTGATCCACCGGTTTCGGCAATGGCTTCAAAACTACGTTTAACCTCCAATACTGTTAGCTTTCTCTCGAAAAGTGTTGATTGCTTGTCAATCTTGCTGCTTTCGAACAATATTTTTGTGGCTGACCCTACGTCGCCAGTCTTGCCAAAAGCTTCCACGAAAACCTTCCAGTCGGCTTTTGTTATGCGTTTTATGACTCCAGTTAGGGTTGCCCAGCTCACATCAAGGGTCTGCTGGCTCCATTTCGGGAAAGGTCTTCCAAGAATCATAGAGACAGCGGGTTCAATCTCCTTCGCTTCTAGATTGTTTAGGAATTCTGAAACAAGGCCTATCATACGAAGCCTCTTGGTTGTGGCCTCCAGTTCTTCGCAAAGATCTGCTAGGGCTTTAAAGGATGCAGGCATGACGTTGACCCTTATTCACTCTGAAGTTTAGAGTTGTCGCTTAGAAAATAAACATTGTTTTTTAGAGGTTTAGGAAAAAGAGTTTTGAAGGATAAGCTTCCCTTCTAGAACGATTCAGCTAATTTTGCTTTCACTTCTTTTATCTTCTTTTCCGTTTCTTTGGCTTTCCTTTTGTTTTTTAAGGCTTGGTAGCAATCTCTTGCATATTCTAGTGCACTCACTCCAAATCTGTCAAAGCCTTTATCAAAGGATAGATCGGCAGATCTCAGAAAGTGCTCGAGAGCCGATTTGTGATCCTTAAGCATGTACGCGCATTCGCCAGCCTTGTAAAGCATGAATGTGGCGTCGTAGAAGTTGTTTGCTTTCTGGTATAGTTCAGAGGCTCGAAGAAAATTCTCTTTTGCTTCTTCGTATTTGCCTAACTCGTAAAGTGTGTTTCCATCTTTATGCAGCTTGACACGGTCTTCCTTCTCTTCACCCATAACGGTCAACTCGCAACTTGCAGTTATTCAAAGAGGCACTCCCATTTAGATTTTCCCATTAGTTAGCCAAAAAAAATGTCGTTCATGCGTCGATCAGAAAAATGTCCCGCAAACTTCTATCATTGAGTTTGCAAGAGGTAAGTCAAATAGCCACTGAGATAGCTTTTTGACTTCAAAATTTTGAAGCTAGCTTTCCTAAAGGTTTTCTCCATTCTTCTTGTCAAAACCACTGAATGGTAGTGCCATCCTTCATAATGTTCCAAGCTGAGTTTGTAGATGATCCTCCGGAGATAACCATTCAGCTTTTGAAGTCAAATGCTGGAACATACGAGCGAATATGTTTACTATTGGATTAGCTAAAAATGCGTCCGTTATACAAATCGTTAAAGCTATTTAACCAGAGTTGTTGAAGTTTGACAGGAGAATAGCCATGAAAATCTGGGATGCCCACTGCACTTGGGAGGCTATTCCACCCAGATAGCAATTGTGGAGCTGCAGAGATTTCTCGTACAGCGAAAAGAAAAGTCTTCTAAGAAACTTCTCAAGTTGTTTAATCAAAAATAGAATAAGGAACAGAAAACACTGATTAAACGGAGCAACGTCATGTCCCTAAAATGTGATCAATGCGGCTCACAATACCCGTTTCATCCGCTAAAAAACAAGTGTCTAAAATGTGGAGGATCATTGCAATATTATGTTGATTTGCCCAAAGATCATAAGATCAAGTTATCCGGCAAGCTTCGCTTTTGGAGATATAGAAGTCTGCTACCATCAGTGCAGCATGTTGTAAGTCTAGGTGAAGGTGGAACACCACTACGCAAAGCGGAAAGACTTGCCGAAAGACTTGGCTTAAAGCAATTGTATTTAAAGGATGAAACCCGAAACCCGACAAACTCCTTCAGAGACCGCGCAGCAGCACTTCTGACTTCAAACGCCATGGACCTCAAATATGATACAGTGATCTGTGCAACGAACGGCAATTTGGGTGCTTCTTTAGCTGCTTATTCCGCGAAATCTGGATTAATCTGTCATGTAATCGTGCCAAAGTTTGTTGACGTTGGGAAATTGGCTCAAATGCTTGTTTACGACGCCGTGATTGAAGAGTTTGGAGAAACAGTTGACGATTCCATACGTAGAGCTGAAGCCTTAGCCGACGAAACTGGCTGGTACCAAGCAACCGCAGAACTTAACCCACTTGTGATCGAAGCACAAAAAACAATTGCCTATGAAGTATACGAGCAGTTTGGCGTTCCAGACTGGTTTACAGTTTCCATGGGAGGCGGCGGAACCATGTATTCAATATGGAAAGGCTTCAAAGAACTCAAACAGCTAGGAATAACAAAAGACTTACCAAGAATGATTGGCGTCCAACCGGAAGGATGTGCACCCATAGCCAAAATGCTATTAGAAGACAGTTCCGAACCAGCAAAAGTTGCGAAGCCATTCACGCGCGCACTCGCCGTCTTAGTGGCTAATCCGCTCCAAGGCAAACTAGCAACAAAGGCGATAAAAGAATCAAAAGGCTCGACTTTAACGGTTTCCGACTCCGAAATCTTCAAGGCAGAGCTTCAAATAGCTAAACTTGAAGGAATGTTTGCTGAACCAGCAAGCTCAGCCACAATAGCAGCGTTGAAAAAGCTTGTCAAAAAGAGAAAAATAGGTGAGAAAGACAGGGTTGTATGTCTCATTACGGGAAGTGGGCTCAAAGCCACAGACGTGCTGCAAGCATTGACAAAAAAGAAGAAGACAGCAGTTGTAGGTCTAGAAATAAGCACAAAGGAAAAAATACTAAAGATCTTAAGCAGAAAAGACACATATGGCTACGACCTATGGAAAAAACTCGGAAAAACCCTGACAAGAGGAGCCATATACCAGCACCTAAACGAACTCTCAGAAAAAGGATTAGTAACACGCTACGCAAAAAATGGCAGAAAATTCTTCACAATAACACAAAGAGGCAAAAAAGCTCTCCGAGCAATCAATGATTTGAAACTGATTTTATAGGCAGAAGGCTTATTTAGTATAGTTACAACTATACTAACTCTCTCACGAATCATCGGTGATGTTTAACGAATAGGCAACTAGTAGCGGAGGTGTCTTCTGCTTTAGGAGGGATTTTTGTAGGTGCAACTTCGATTTCTGAAGTCTTGTATATTCTGTCCAGTTTTGGATGGTCTATTTTTGAGGAGATTCACTTCACTGATTTCGAGAAAGTTTTCATAAGCCTCTTGATTTTCTTCGGATTATTCGGCGCCATACTTGCGCTGACAGGAGCTTACGTTATGCGTAAAGGCTACACAAGATTAGGCTCCCTTGCAAGTGGAGTGGGAATAATTTCAGCTCTGCTGGGGCTAATAACTCCCACAACGTTTGGATTTGGTCACTTAAACACTTACACCTTTATCATCGGGGGAGCGCTTGGTATGGTTTTGATAGTAATCAGCATGGCAATAGCCTTGGCCACACCGTCTGTAGCAGTGAAAGGCCCATTTTTGACCAGCGTTGAGGTCGCTGTTGTCGCTTTGTTTTCTGCTCTATATGCTGTGATGATAATTTTTACATACCAGATATATCCCGTTCCATCACCAACTGGAGGCTTCCTGCATTTTGGAGACTTTGTTGTCTTCTTCATCGCGTTGCTTTTTGGAGCAAAAGTAGGGGGACTCGTAGGGGTTGTGGGTGCTCTCGTAGCGGACTTCTACGTTGCCTATCCGCGCTGGTATATTTCAATTATCGCGCATGGACTGGAGGGAGTAATACCTGGATTGGCAAAGAAAAAGAACATTATAGTGCAATTAATCGCATGCATAGTTGGTGGTTTCCTTATGGCCGCAAGCTATTTCTTCGTTAATATTTTCATCAAGGGATATCCTATAGCTGTACTATCTTTCATTCAAGACCTTTTCGCTCAGGCTGGGATCTCAATTGCCATAGGGTTCACACTGGTCAAAATAGTGGAAAGAACGCTACCGTGGTTTCAGCAATCTCCATCATAAAAGCCATCAACAAAACCTTATACTACCTCTACTGTAGGCTTCAAGGAGATTCAGGATGAAACTATCACTCGGAAAAATCCCCATTAACATTCTCAAAGAGGTCGTTTTCAAACATCTGGGAATGCAACGTGAAGAAGTTGTTTTGGGTCCAACTGCTGGATTTGACGGCGCGGTTATAGATGTCAGTGATAAATCTTTAATCGTTTCTATGGACCCTATTACAGGCGCAATAGAGCGCATAGGTTGGCTTGCAGTAAACATTAACGCGAATGACGTAGCAACTTTCGGCGTCGAACCAGAATTCTTCTCCTCATGCATCTTGCTTCCCGAAAGTGCGGATAGGAAAAGTGTTGAAACAATATGTATTCAGATGGATAAAGCTGCAAAAGATTTAGGAATGGCGATCGTTGGAGGACATTGCGAAGTAACTCCTGGGATCACAAATCCTATAGTTATAGGATGTGCTATGGGCATAACAGAAAAAGGAAACTACGTGACAGCAGGCGAAGCCGAACCAAGAGACAAGCTTATACTCACCAAAAGCGTTGGAATCGAAGGCACAGCAATTCTTGCGTCAGACATGGAGCAGCAATTAAAGAAAGCAATTGAGATTTCAGTGCTGGAGAAAGCTAAAGGATTTTTCAACCAAATAAGTGTCGTCAAAGAGGCAATGACAGCTATTAAAACTGGTGGGGTCAATGCGATGCACGACCCAACAGAAGGCGGTATATTTGGAGGAATCCATGAAATGGTAGATGCATCAAATCTTGGTGTAAAAGTCTTGGAAGAAAAAATCCGTGTTCAGTTTGAAACCATCAAAATCTGTGAATTCTTCAAAATTGATCCTTTGCAATTGATAAGCTCAGGAGCTTTGTTAATATCTGCTAAACCAGAACTTGCAGAAAAAATAGCTAAGCATCTAGAGGAGGAGCGCATTCATGCTTCTGTTATTGGTGAATTTTGTGAAAATCCACATATGCGCATAATGATAAAGAGGAACGGGAAAGCCCAAAATTTGCGGAAGCCCTTATCTGATCATCTTTGGCTCGCCCTTTCCAAGAAAGTTGTGTAGTAACTTGATAACCTTAATGTTTACATATTTTTCGTTAAAACCATACCTTATATATGGTTCATCAACCGAATAGGGAGCTTAGAAATACACGTGTTCAGAGTATCCTTTCGTATTCTCTAATCCTATGTCGGACCGCTACAGCTGTTCTTAGAACATGAAAAATATGGGACGCGACGTTTCGTGCGTCATACTTCAAGATCAACTGGGTGATGTCAAATGCGTTGGCGATAAGAGATTTTTCGGCGTTAATAAGTGCGAAATAACCCTTGCACTTTGTGTTCGCCAATTTGTAAGCACGGATTCTCTCTATTTCAGTAAAGTCTTTTGTTTCAAAAACGGGATTTATTCCTGCCCCAAAATGAAAGCCTTCAGTCCAGTCTCGGATCATCTTCGCTTCTGTATTAACCCAATGCCAAGCCTTTGTGCCAGGATATGGCACAAATAGATTCCACATGGTTTTATTGAAGTGCATTTCCGTGCAGAGCTGTATAGATGAAATCGTTTTCTTTAGATTATCGCCTGGTAGACCAATCATGAAAGAGCCCTCGACTTCTATTTTGTATTTCTTGAGTATGCTGATCGCCCTTCGAATGTCCTCCAGCGTCTCATTCTTTCCAATCTTATCGAAGACGTAATCGTCCAAGCTCTCAACTCCTACACTCACAGTATTACAGCCTGACTCTTTCATTAGAGCGACTAGTTCTTCGTCAAGTCTATCAGCCCTGATCCCATTGTAACAAGCCCAGTTCATGTCCAATCTGCGTTCAATTAAGAGCTGACAGAACTTTTTCGCTCTACCTAGATCGTGAGTAAAATTGTCATCCACAATTTCGAAACTTCTCGACCCATACTTTGACTTCGCAAGTTCCAGCTCCTCTATCATGCGCTCTGGGGTCCGCCATCTCCATCTCCTCCCTGAAACCTCACTGACACAACAGTATATGCACCTGTGGGGACACCCTCTGCTTGTAACTAGAGGGTAGTGTACAATTGTACCGTTGAAAGAGTCGAACACTTCGTAGTTTGGATCGGGCAGAGAATCTAAGTCACCAATAAAGCGCCTTCTCGGGTTAACTACTATCTCTTCGCCTTCTCTAAAGATTATTCCTTTGATATCTCGCAAATCTCGGTCGCTTTCCATCACGTCTACTAGTTCAACTAGTGTTTCTTCGCCTTCACCGATCACACCTAGCTTGAAATTGGCGTTCGTCTTGAGAAAAGTATGGCCATCTATTGTGATGTGAGCTCCGCCACAAATGAGATCTTTCCTTCCAACAGCTTCGGCGATTTGACAAGCAATTTGAGCAGTCGAAGATTTGACTGAGATACCGACAGTATCAGAAATCCTTATCTTGTTTAATCTTCCCTTGATATTTCGGGTATTATTGTTGAGATCTAAAACTCTTACTTCGTGGCCTTCTTGGATTAGCGAGGATGCTAGATATCCTAATCCTGTGTTCAGCCCCTTAACTATCCCTGGAGGATCGATTAAGCAAATCCTCATTTTTCCCTCATCTCTTCTAAGTGCAGATGTTTCAAGACTGTTTCAATACATTTTTCTATAGCCCTTTATGATCTAAAAGGTTTTTACTAAGATTTGATTAACAAAGATGGAGGATATTAGAACTTGGACATTTCCGTAATCATTCCCACCTTCCAAGAGGAAGAACACATCAAAGAAACGCTCGTTCACTTAACTAGAGCCAAGTCAGTTGCGACATCGAAGGGGATTAAGAGTGAAATCCTCGTAGTGGACTCTGGACACGACGAAACGCTTAAGTTGGCCAGATCAATTGCGGACAAGGCCTTCGAGTTCAGAGAACGAGGAGTTTCCAAGGCAAGAAATTTTGGAGCCTCCAAGGCATCTGGGGATATTCTGCTGTTTATTGATGCTGATGTCATCGTACCAGCGAATCTGCTTGAAGAAGCGGTAAGAACGTTTAAAGATGAGGCGATCGCTGCCGCGATTTCGCGTGTTCTGCCTCGCGAATCTAGGTCTCACTCTCTTTCTGCTTCGAAAAGATTGTTTTACTTGTTGGACGACATTTTTGTCAAGAATTGTGTAAAATACAAGCTCTTTTTAAGGTTCTATAACAGAGGCGATGTCTTAGCGGTCCACAGAGACTTCTTCTTTAAAACTGGCGGGTTTAACGAAAGACTTGCGATAATGGAAATTACAGAGCTCATACTCAAACTTTCGGAAGTAGGAAGGATTGCACTTTTGAACACCACAGTTTACGAATCAGTAAGAAGGCTAAAGCAATGGGGTGTATTGAAAAGCTATTTAGTGTGGTGGAGAAACTATGCATCATACTGGTTGTTACAGCGACCATTCAGTAGCACTTACGAAACTGTAAGGTAACTAAGCTCACTTCCTCAATCTAGATGACAAGTTTCGATAGGCAAAATACACAACATAAAAGCCATATGGCAAAAGTAGCTTGGGAAATCCTCTGACAGAGCGGCATCTCATAGCTTCACAAATTAGGTTAATGCTTTCTTTAACGGTCCAAACAATCTGAGGCCTATAATGGATACAATATGGATCATAGCACGGAATCACTTTATATCCCATCTTGATTATCCAATCCTTGACGAAAGCGTCTTCAAAAACATGTAAATTCTCTGGAATACGGATGTCTCTGATCGCATCACGACGAACGAGCAAATCGTGGGTTCCCCCTCTTATTTCAAAGATTTTTCTGGTTATCTGCAAGAAAACCTTCAATATTGTAGGATTCTGAATGACTGACCATATTTCTATTCCCCATATTGCACCAACATCGTCTTTCATAAACTGTTTTGCCTTATTAAACCAATCATTACACAATACTACATCACTATCAACGAACATCAACCACTCTGTCTTAGCTTCCTTGATTCCTATCTGCCTCGCTCTACCTCTTGTCCCTTTATCCTGAATCAGAATTATGTTATGGTATTTCCCATCAAACCTGTGAAGTATTTCCAGAGTATTGTCTGTTGAATAACCATCAACCACGATTATGCGGTCAACAGGAACATTTTTGTAGATTGATTTTAAGCAGCTTTCAAGCTTCTGTTCGCTGTTCTTCGTCAAGACGATTACATCAATTTTCATTAATATCCATTTCATCCTGTTGTCTCAAACGACTATCTTAATCCTATACATCCTATTTTGTCCGTCGAATTTTTTAAGTTTTTCAGCAGGGTTAGACAAACAATTTACGCAAGAAATCGTCTTTGCCTTACGGCATGAAACTGAATTCGCATCTTACCTTTCCACGCGTCTGTAAACTATGGAAATGGCGTTTGGCTCAAAAGTTTGGAGTTAGAAAGCCTTGATCCCCTATCTAAGGACTTCCAAGACGTGCCTCTTTATTAAACGTTCTCTGTGAAAATCCAAAATTCCTAAAGTAGTCTTTTTCGAATTGGAAGAACCTCTGCCTTCTGTCAAATTCTCTCTAGGCTTACCTCATAATTTTATAAGTTCCTTTGATTTATTAAGTAAACAATCCATAAATGACAAGCGGTGCAATCTGCTTGGTTATGACATTGGAAAAAGCTACCAGTATCGTCATTCGTTCTCTGACTCCTAATAGGCCCTATCATGTGCAGTGGTTTGTTACAAGAAAATGCAACTATCGTTGCAGAGGATGTGATGTTTGGCAGGCTCATGATACAGAAGAATTATCGACGGAAGAGATAAAGAGAGGTTTGGATATTCTCCGAGAATTAGGCGTAATTGAAGTTGTTTTATCTGGAGGCAACCCCCTTCTGAGGGATGATATAGGCGAAATCATAGAGTATGCTTCACGATTCTTTATAACAACAGTCTATGATAACGGTAGCATGGCGTCAGAAAAAA
>Ga0209636_10003819_pt1 | contig 15375 bp, 16 predicted proteins | sample DeeMarSWOR152_54_FD_187464 | JGI IMG/M metagenome (GOLD analysis project Ga0209636, IMG submission 187464) | Marine sediment microbial communities from White Oak River estuary, North Carolina - WOR-1-52-54 (SPAdes) (version 2) | ecosystem: Environmental > Aquatic > Marine > Intertidal zone >...
GGAAATCGCATAATAGACTACTATATGGTCCTGCAGAAACTGGAACTGTGATATGGATAAAATGTAGATTGGCATGGATATAGAATAAGCCAATATAAACGCCAGAGCAACATTCGATCCTACAGAACGAAGTTTTTTCTTGAGAAAGAAGAGAACAATGCCACCTAGGCCCCATCCGAAAAGGGCAATTGAGATGGCCATGAAAGCGTAATGATAGAAGAGAGAAACTGAGAAGATTCGCGTAAGAGTCACTTGCAGTGTCAAACCTGTGAACGAAACCAAGAAGACGCTTAGAAAAATCCATAAAGAGACCTTTCTTGTGACAGATGGTAGATTGTTCATAGAATTCCATTATAAAATACTATGCTTAAAAGAATAGTGCAGTGTGCACATGCTTGAAAGAATAGTTTTTTTTAAAAAAAAAGCAGTTGTTTGAGCCTCAGGCCATTTTCATTGTTATGATGAAAATTACGACTGAAATGATCATTGCAAGATGCTTCGAAAAGAAAGGGTGAATACCTTTTGACTCTAGCAGAAGGAGAAATACGGCGACTCCTTATTTTGATATCACCTTCACGAAAGGGACATCAAAGGGAAAGTGGTCAATATCTAATCGAAAATGAGAATGTTGCTTTAACGTCTATTTCTCTTGCCTAGTGAGGTATTCTGATAAATCTGGTCCAATAACGCGTATCTCACCCTTAGGCGAAAGTTCTTGTGCAATAATGCAATTAAACTTGTAGATTTTGGTGTCTTTTAGAAACCAGCAGTCAGGAGGGAGACCCGTCTTAATACAGCATTGGCATAAAAATTCCTCTTCATTCCATTTCCATTCTACAGGCACCTGTGGCAGAAGCAGTCCTTTATAAATTCCTTTTTCAACGATTAAACCGTCTTCTCCAACCTTGATCTTCAATGGGTATTCGCTTGGGTTCTTCACCTTTATCATTTGGGGAGGAGTGAGCACGCTTGCCTCAAAAACTACATTGTCAAGCTCGCTTAGTGAGAGTGGATAGAAGCGGGGGTCTTGGGTTGCTGAGTTTACGGCGGATTCGATGACTGCCTGAACTAGTGGAGTTGTTGGATAGGGGTAGCCGATGCATCCTCTGAGCTGTTTTTCTTCATTTTGTATGCTATTTATAGTAACGAAGACTCCGCACGGTTGCATAAGTTTTTCAGGAATGTTTGCAGGGATGCTGATGAACTTTCCGTTTTTCAGATATTCTTCTGCTGTTTTTCTTGCAAGCTGAACCAGAAATCTTCCCTCTTCTAAGCTCAGTTGAAACGGCAATCTACACTCTCCTGATTAGTAGCCCAAGAGTCCAGCTCTTTAAGGATTAACTAAGCTTTGCATTGTTAAAAAAGTTTGTAAAAAGTTTAAGGTTTAAAACTTTACCGATTCTTCGTTGGCACCATCCTTGGTTATCAACAGGAAATCTATTCCGTCTCCACTCATGACATCCCTGCTTATGGCGGATTTTATGGCTCTGACGACCAAGTTTTTGCCTTCATCCATGGTCATGTCTTCTTTGTAACCTTCTTCAAGCACACCCATCGCTATCTCTGTTCCAGAACCTACAACCGCATACTTGTCAGGTATCACTGAGCCTAGAATATCCAGCACGTAAAGAGACGTTTCTTCACCGTCCGCTCCACCAACAATGGTCTGCGTAATCAATGGCGCCAGTCTGCGATTGAAGAGCAGATTTGACATGAGTTTAGCCGCTGATCTCACAGAAATTGGTCTGCCAACTTCGAGGCTGTACAAGTTTGCGTAAGCCTCCACCTCTCTAACGAGAATCTGCATGTCAGAAACTAGTCCTGCACACGCCGCACCTATGCCGTCTGTTATCTTGAAAACCTTTTTTCCGCCTTTGCTGACGACAAGATAGCCGTATGAAACACGTTTTTCAGAGGCCAGTATGACACCGTCTCGGCACACTATTCCCACAGTTGTTGCACCAGGAATCCATAAGTATTGAGCCTGCTGCCCTTGTCTTTCCAAACGTTTCACCTTTTCTCGTTGATATTCACGGACAAACTATTAAACTTAATGTCTTCTTAACTGACGATAATAGTCGTCTATGTCACCCTTCCAGTTTTCATATTCGTATTCAGGAAGTTTCTTCACGCGGCACATTGGCTTGGCTATTATCTCCCTAACCTCAAATTCTCTGAAGAAGTTTGCACTATATGTCGTCCTCACTAAAAGGGCTGTGTCTAAACCCTTGTATGTGCCTGCGCAAGAGACAATTTCTTCGCCATTGTTCACTTCTCCAGCATCTGTTGCCAATATTGCCGCCTCTATGGCTATTTTTGTGCCTGCACCGAATATTTCAAAGGTTTTGTCCACAATGCATTCGGGAGTCGGGTAATCCCAGTTAATTGAACGGGAAGGCGGAGCGAACGGTCTAGTACCTTGAACAATCTTCACTCCATCTTCTTCCAACTTCCTTAAGTTTTCTGCATATTCCTTTCGTTTCAATCCTATAGGTATGTTTCCTTTTGGACCCTATGTTGTGGCAGGATAATGAGTTACAACAATAATTTTGATGTTAGTTCCTCTGAAAACGTCAATGGCTTTTATTGCGCTTCTCCCAGTTTCTGAGGCGATCACGACCTTACTTAGGTTTGTCTCCTTGCATCGTGATTTAACCGCGTGAAGTACCTTTCCGGTATTCACTTCGCCACAATATCTGAAGTATGTAACCTTTCTTTCAACATCTGCTTCCATTTTTTCATCACCACAGAGCTAAATACCCTGTTATCTCTATAGCATTTTAAAGGATGGGCAGAAAATGATAAGCCTTTATGGTTGGAGAGGAGTAAATATTAATTCATTCGGATATGCAATAGTATTTGCGAGATGGTTTTATGGTTAAGCGTGGACTTTTCGTTGGGAGGTTTCAACCCTTTCATTTAGGGCATCTAGAAGCAATAAAGGATGTCTTAAAGGAGGTTGATGAGCTTGTAATCGCGATAGGTAGCGCTCAATACAGCCATCGTATTAACGATCCCTTTACTGCTGGTGAAAGGCTTGTTATGGTTCGTGAGGCTTTGAAAGAGGCTGGAGTAGATTATACGCGGGTTTGGGTTGTGCCAGTGCCTGATGTGCATCTACATGCAATGTGGGTTTCTGCTGTGGAAGGATACACTCCAAAATTCGATATTGTTTACTCCAATGAACCATTAACACGGAGACTTTTTATAGAGGCTGAATACCAGGTTAAATCCATCCGTTTTTATAAGCGAAAAGTCTATTCTTCCACCGAAATAAGGGAGAGACTACTTAATGGAGAAAGCTGGGAGAAACTTGTTCCAAAAAGCGTGGCAAAATTCATAAAAGAAATCGACGGCGTCAACAGACTTAGAGACTTAACTAAAAGCGACAAAGTAGAAATACAATGATTTCTACCAATATGGAACATTTAAGGCCTGACTTCTTCCAACAGAAAAACTCAATGCTACCTATATATAAGGGGGGTCTATTTCACTCTCCACTCTCACCTTTTGTTATCTTTCGATAATAGGTTTCTTTTACTGAACGCGCGCTAAGCATAAGGTTGCTTGGGAAAATTGAAGTTAAGGTGGTAAAGTGTGATTTTATCTCCAACCTTTGTCTTGAAGGCTTCTGCCGCGTTCCCTTGGTTTATGGATATTTCTAGAAAGTTGTGGCTTCCAATGATTGCTAATGGTTTTTGCTTTTCAACTTCTGCATAGGCTTTGCAGAGCTTTAGCGTTAGCTTTGTGTTTTTGAGTTTAAGGTTAACCGTTGTCTTTAAGCCCATGGATTCAAGTTCTTTATCATTGAAGTTTGTGATTATGTTTCCGAAATCATCTATGTGTATGACCTCGCCTGTTATCGTGTTCTTTCTCTTGGTAGTTTTTGCAAATTTTGGTGTTAAAATTTTGTGGATTTCAGGTCCGAATTCTGATGGCGGTGTTCCCTTTGCTAGGTGGGCAGCCGCAGGCGCGAAGACATCTCTTCCATGAAACGTATTGGAAATTTTCGGAAGCGTCAGCTTCGGATTTGTTATCTTGTAGACATGCTCTATGCCTTGAGTTCCTGTTGCTAATGCCAGTACACCGTTGTCCGGTCCAATGAAACAACCTTGCCTTGTCTGTATAAGTATTGCTTGACGTCTTGTTCCGACACCAGGATCCACGACTACAACATGTGTTGTGCCTTTTGGAAAATATGGAGATGCAGCAGCCAAGGTATATGCGCCCATTCTTATGTTAAACTTCTCAATCTGATGTGTTACATCAATTATCGTGGCGGCTGGGCATATTTTTAAAATGACTGCCTTCATCTCAGCAACGTAAGGATCTCTTAGTCCAAAATCTGTGATCAGGGTAATTATGGGGTTCACCATGACATTTTTCCCACTTTAATGTTTAACATTTCTATTAGGGTACTTAATAAAAAAGGGTTATAGAAACGCAGACCAACGAAAGGCTCAGCATGAAGAATGCAGTTCTCTTCAGTTTTGCTTTTTGCGCAAATTTTATGAAAAGAATGGTTGCTTATTATTTTTGATGATATAAGGTGAATAAAAGATTTGAGTATGGGCTTCTTCTATTGCTTCTGCTGTTTTCTGAGATGAGTATTTGCATTAACCTTGCTTTGTGTTGGAGCAACGGCGGCTATAGTGATGATCCCTACAATCCATGTTATGGCACGCATGACTGGATTTCTGAGCATGCTTTAAATTGGCTACCTAACGAGGAGAAGCAGTACATCTTAGACAATCTTGCGGCTTACTTGTATGGAACTGAGTTGCCCGACAATGGCGGAGCTCCCGACGGCGTAGGCGACACTGCTAAACATCATATTTACTATTACGCCAACGGTTCTCTACAAGATGATGCCTCAGCGGTTCGAGCAGAAGCGGAATACCATAGAGCAGTTGACTTTTTCAGAGGTGGCGATTTAGCCAATACGTCGAAAACGCTAGGAATAATGAGTCACTACATCGTTGACGTGTCGGTTTTTGGACACGTTATGGGGACAACTACAGAATGGGGAGCTGAAGTGCATCACAGTGATTACGAGAGCTATGTCCAAGGAAGAACGTCAAGCTACGAGTCAGAATTTAACACTTACCTTGCCTTTGACGGCAACCTAACCAGGATTTCAGCTTACGACGCCGCGTGCTTGCTTGCTTACGATACAACTTTCGACTCAGACGGAGACCTAACATGTGTGTGGATGGATCAAAACTACAACTGGGGCAGCCCGATCTTCAGAGACAGATGCGGAGAATCCCTCAACCTAGCAGTTAACCTTCTTGCAGATGTTCTGCACGCCTTTTTCTTAGATGTTTATGAACATTACATTGATGTTCCTTTCTATTACCAAGTGAAAAGATATTATTGTGGTTCAGCAGCGCTTCAAATGGTTTTCGATTTTTATGGCGCAAACATCTCCCAGTTTGAGATAGCTGACGCTGCGAGAACTATCGGTGCGCCTCTCTATTTGACTTATACTGATGAGATGAGAAGAGCTGCGCACTTTAGCAATTTAAGCACTTCAATGGGTAGTGAAATGTCTGAAAATATAACTGGCTTCACTTCTAGAAAATTTGGTTACGCTGCCTTTGAACACGGAGGCATGACGTTAGAAGAACTAAAGTCTTTGATAGACATGGGTTACCCCATAATCCTGTTGATGAGATGGGTGCCCGAGGAACCTTATGGTCACTACAGAGTGGCAGTTGGATACAACGAAAGTCATGTTCTTCTCCACGACCCTTGGAACAGCATTGAATGGGGCGGAGATTACGGCGGCCCTAACCTTGCAATGAACTATACCTTTCTTCTCGACATGTGGAACTACTATTCCAGGCGCTGGGCACTCTTTGTTTCTCCATGGACACTAGACATTCATACACCTGATACCGTGTATGTCGGTGAAACCTTCGAAGTCACTGTAAACATCACCTATCCATGTCAAAACCCCTTCATTCCATACGAGTACCACGCTTCTTCATGCAATGCTACAATAATCCTTCCGCCGGGACTGGTTTTAGCAACTGGGGAAGAAGAAAAGAAAACGTTGCTTGGTACAGAATTGATGCCGGGAGACTCTGCTCAGGTTAACTGGGTTGTAGAAGCCAAATATTCTGGAGCTTACAACCTTACAGTTTTTGCGGAAGGAATTATAGAAGGTTTTGTCTCGGAAAAACTAGATGTTGGTCCAGCCTATCCTTATCAAGACCGGATAGGTGGCGAAAACATTGGCTCTGTCATGGCGCTTGCGGATGAGGAATCTCCGATTATTGGTGAACCTTTTCAGACGCCGCTTAGGGACATGGTGATGCCGGAAAACAACGTGACAGTTTTTGTGAACGTAACTGATTGGGAAAGCGGCATCAGGAATGTTACTTTGTTTTACAATCTTAACAATGGTACGTTATGGACGCCTGTTCCTATGAACTTTAGTTTGACCTCAAAGTTTTATGAGACGGTCATTCCAGAGCAACCAACAGGAACATGGGTAAAATACCAAATAATGGCGTATGACAATGCTGGAAACCATGCGGAAAAGGACAACCACGGAAACTACTTCGTTTACGAAGTTATACCTGAATTCACGTCAACCATGATTTTATTATTCCTAATTATTATTCTTTCAATAATCTCTGTTACCTTAAGACGGATTATCTCTAAAACAGAATCGACGCTGGGTGAAACACAGAATTGTTAAGCACTAGTCTGATGTTCTTTCTGCGCCTTTTGCTCCGTAGCAACATCCTCCAAATAAGCAACTGTAGCCTCTTCCAAAAGTTCATCCTTTTTGCGTCTTTTTCTAGAGCGAATATCAAGCGTTAGCATCAACAGATACGGTATCGACAGATACCCCACAGCGAGAAACGGATTGCTGAACAAATTGGCTAAATTGAATATCTGGTCAACCGGTCTATCTCCATACGTGATCAACACATCTCCAATCACAAAAGCGAGAAATGTCAATGTCAAACACACAAAGAATTGAATGAGTACACCCCTTTCCTTTCCAAGAATAACCGATGGTAAGGCAGATGACAAGAGAAAAACCCATGCGAAAGCGTAAATGAAAACTATCATGTCAATCCTAGAGGCCAACCAAGCACTCAACGAAGGCGAAAAAATGTCGATATGGGTTACAACGGTTGTGACCGCTGTTTCCGTGAACAGCTGATAACTGACCATCAGAGTCCAAGCAACAGAAATGTACAATGGTGTTACCAAAGCTGCTTTTCCCAAACTCATCTCATCCTGCATAACTACTTAGGTATATTATATCTTAAGGTTTACGCTACCCCAATACCTACTCCAAAACAATACTCAACACTAAAATAAGTAATAACATTACTCAATAAAGTTCTGAAGCTATAAGCTGCGCTGTGTAGAAGGATTGCGAAGTATGCAAAGAAACGTGAAACTGACGACTAAAGAGGTGGCTTTGACTATATGTTTTGCAGCTTTGTACGCTGTTCTCTCATTCCTTCCTCTTAATCAAGTGATAGGGTTGGTTGGCAAAGCAATAACCGCGGCTACTATCATCGCTCCGATAGTCGGCATACTTCTAGGATCATATTTGGGCATGCTTTCGACAGGCTTAGGCGGAATAATCGCCATGTATTCCAACCCCATTTTTCCACCAGCAAGTTTAGCTGCTGGCATCATTGCAGCGTTGTGTGCTGGTCTTCTATATGCTCGCAAACGAATTCTCTGTGCTCTGATCTACGTTTCACTAATGTTTCTTTTTGGTTTTTACCCAGTTGTTGGTCCTGTTTGGCTTTATCCCTCATTTATTTGGTTTCAAATCGTCGGTTTTCTAATTCTCATTTCGCCATTACAATCCATAGCTTCAAAAAACTTTAACTCTGAAAGCAGCTTGAAACTTCTTTTTGTCTTCTTAGTAACCTCTCTAACTTCAACCTTAGCTGGTCAAATCGCTGGCTCCTTAACCTTCGAACTTGTTTATTCGAGCTTTTTTGACGTTGAAACTTGGGCATCGAATTGGCAACTTCTAACGTGGGTCTATCCTATAGAACGAACAATTATCACGTTAATCGCCACCTTCATAGGAGTTACCCTGTACAAGGTTTTAACGTCTGCAAATCTAATGCCCTTTTCTGGTCGCACAAAACAGTCATGAAAACGATCAAAACTTGGCATTCCGCAGTTCAAAAACTCAGTGAAAAGACCGATCATATCTCAGTTTCCTCTGTACTTATTTCATGAGTGACTAAAGGTGTTCATGAAGATACACTCGTTCGACGGGATCATCATGTCTGCAGAGCCATAAACACCATCATCAAAAACGACGGGAGCGTTCTTAATCAAAACTATTGGAGCTTTTTCGGATGCTTCTCCCATTAGCAAATGCGCTGCAGATGCCAGATCATCTGCAACTGCGTGCTGTGTGATGGATAACTTTTTTCCAAAAATGTCTCCTTCTCCTCTGCAGTCTATTACAGGTTTGAATCCAGCAACTGCCAAAGCCAAAGCGGTTGTGCCAATCCTAAGAGGCGTTAAACTGCTATCAATGATTAAGACGGCGATGAGCCTGCCCATCTTTCGCATAATCTCTTCTCTGATGCGTCTTGCCCATCCTTTAGGATCCTTTGGCCATAATACTGCGAAACCTACTGGTGCATTTTTGTTGTCTATTCCTGCATTCGCAGTTAAAACTCCGTTCTTGAGTGTTAAAACAGCCTTTTTGACTCCTCCGTAAACCTTGTCCGCTTCTTGTAGGATTAGCTCTGCAAATTCCGGCTGTAACGAAAACTTTTTTGCAAGTTCTCTTGCTTTGTCTGAAGGTTTAATGTCGGTTAGCTTGACCAAACGTCCTTCAGTGTATGATACAATTTTCGAGGTGAAAGCCAATATGTCGCCGTCTTCCAGTTGCAGGCGTTGTTTCTTCAGCGATCTAAGAGTCGCTTCAACTATGTCGTCGCCAGTTTTCATGATTCCTGTCTTGACAGCGTAAAGTCTCATTCAATTTCACCCACCGTGCAGAACAGGGACAAAGACCACCTCATCTTCATCTTTCAGTACAGTCTCTAACCCGTTCAAAACACTGATTTCCCTTCCATTCAGAAGGATGAGCGTGTTGGGTCTAGGGTCTTCTAGTCCCGGGTCTATTAATGCTCTCTTAAGTCCAGGTAGTTCCTCAATAATTTTCATTATAGCGGTCTTCACCGTGTCTGTTTCTCTGAACTTGATCGTAAGTTCTTTTTTGCCGGAGATGCTGCGAAAAACCCCGACAAATCTTACAGTCACTTCCATATCTCTCTTTCACCTTTTTCATGAGACGTTATACGATCACTATCACAGAAATGTCATTAACGTTCGTGCCTGTGGGTCCTGTAGAGATAAGATCTTCAAGCCTTGAAAAGAAGTTGTAGGAATTGTTCTCAGCGAGAAATTCTTCTGCGTTCAATCCTGCCTCCTTCGCTCTGACCAAAGTTTTTCCATCTGTTATGGCGCCTGCGGCGTCTGTCGGTCCGTCCACTCCGTCCGTGCTCAACGAGGCAACAACCAAACCATCTGCTTCGCCAAGTTTTAAAGCTGCAGCCAAGGCAATTTCCTGATTTCTTCCACCCACGCCGTTTCCCGTTACGATGACTGTTGTTTCTCCTCCCGCAACTATGCCAGCTGGTTTCGGAACAGGATTTCCAGATACAGAAACTTCGCGAGCTATCGAGGCTAACGTAACTCCCACGTGTTTGGCTTCTCCTTCAATGGTGGATGTTAACAGAAGTGTGTTTAACTTGGCTGACTTAAGGAACTCGCATGCCGCTAGACTTGCAAATCTGTTGTTTCCAATAACAATGGTGTAGACTCTTTTGAAGGCTTTGTCGTCTGCTTTAGGGGTTTCAGGGATTTGTCCCTTCTCTCCATCAAACAAAACTTTTTTAATGGATGTTGGAGCACTGCCCCACAAGCCACATTTCTTCAAGACTTTGATGGCTTCGCTGAAGGTTGTTGAATCTGGAACTGTTGGACCTGAGGCAATGAAGTCTAAGGGGTCGCCTACAACGTCTGAGAGAATCAAGTTTAATATGGTGGCTGGATAAGCTCTTTTCGCAAGCCAGCCTCCCTTAAAAGCAGAAATATGCTTTCTGACTGTGTTAATCTCGTTTATCGTTGCACCAGATTTAAGCAAAGCCTCTGTGATTTCTCTCTTGTCAGCGATTGAGATTTCGCCGCGTGGCAGAGGCATGAGACTTGAGCCTCCGCCTGAGATCAGGCATATTATGAGGTCGTCTTTCTTTGCTCGCCCCACCATTTGCAGAATGCGTTGTGTTCCTTCCACGCCTGAGTGGTCTGGAATTGGATGGTTCGCCTCGTGAAGCCTTATGTTTTTTGTTTTATGTTTGGTGCCGCGAGGAATGTTTACAGATCCAGCCGTTACATGTTTGCCCAAAACCTGTTCTACTGCTTCAGCCATAGAACCACTTGCCTTGCCGCCACCGACCACGTAGACATTCCTGAACTTTTTCAAATCAAACGAGTATCCGTTCACTTTAAGCAACGAATCTTTCAGCAAAACCCTTGACGCTATGATCTGTCTGGGGTCAACAGCATTCAATGCAGATTCAAGGCTTTCCAGAGCTAATGTCCTAGCTTTTCTATCGAGCTCTGTCTCGCCGTTTTTGATGAGTTGTTCCTTGTTCTTTATCGTTACCATTCAGCTAACCCATCGTTAGTTTACGAAAGGTCAATGCTTAAGTGTAATAAGTCAATGTTAATAAAGAATTTCGCAGAAACTGGAGCTTGCTCACAAAGGCATAAATTCAGGCATATCTGCTGGTAGCCTAGGGAGAACCAGCCCATTTGCACGTTATTACAAAAATATAGAAAATGGGGAGCTGGTGGGAGTAAGCTCATTCTTTATTGTTTCTTTTAACATGAGGGCTAGGGTTTTGACCTAGGCCTCCAGTTTATGTTTTGGTATGGTGTTTTAGTTTTTTTCTTCTGAATATTATAAAGGCGGTTGCTGAAGCGGTGAATACGGCGACGAAGAGAAATGGATAGTATTTCCAGATGCCAATGTTGCCTGTTGTTTCGGTTTGGTTGTCGGTTGGCTCAGTTAGGGCTTCGGAGCCCAAATTGATGTTTGTATCCACCATGTCGAAGACATATTCCCCCTCCATTCCCAGTTTTTCTCCAAGTAACATGGTTGCCTCACTTGTGATAGTGTACTTCGTTCCATTTCGTAGAGTGATTTCACGTGGTAGGCGCTGTTTCCCTGAGGCCATCTTCGGGAGGTATCCAAAAATGGTGAGCTGGAGATTTACTCCAGTGTGCCAGTCAAATACATAGTTCCCAGAGGCGTAGGGGTCTAGCTGATAGACCACTACCCCGTAAATCTTTATCTCTTTTCCAAAACGCGTTATGGTGCTGGTGTACCATACTTCACCTGTAATTAGGTCAGAGGGCGGTGCGGTGACTGTTACTGTGTCGTTAGGCATGGCGTATGGTTCTGCCCAGAAACATGTCTTTCCAATTTGCTCGCCGTTAAGAAACGATTCCCTTGTATACACGTTAACATCGACGAAAAGAGTCTTTGTGTAAGTTATGTTTTTTGAAACTGAAGGAAGCTCAGTTCCGTTCTCTTCAGGATAATACACAGTAGCAACATCGCTGATCAGAAAACTTACATTTAAGCGCACAATGTCTTCCTGCTTATCAACAATGATCCATTCAAGAACCGCGGGACTAGAATCTGTAAAGAACAACCTTGTTTTGTTCGGAAAAACTACAATGTAAGCGCCACCGTATCCTTCTTCATATCTTGCGAAGGCGCCGACCTTAGTCCAACCGTAAGCAGGAACGACTTGAGGAAAAGCAGGCGATACAAACATTGGGGTTACAAATAAGAAAAAAAAGAGAAATAAAGTCTTCGCTCGCCAACCCAAGGCGACCACCTATCCGGCTCCACAGACGATAATTATATCAGCCGTTGACGGAGGAATAGTGTCAGAGTATCCGCTATCTGTTGTTGTTTGTGCAGCGTTAGCGTATTCATAATAAGTTTCTTCTTCATAGTCATATGTGTCAAGCCAAAGCTTATCCGAGTCATATACTAACTCGCCGCCGTACCATGCCCTAAACCTTGTGAAGGCCCAACGGTATACGTTGCCTTCTGTAATGCTTCCATAGTGATGTTCCTTGTAGTAACGCAGTGGCACCTCCGATCGCCACCCCTTCACATACGAATAAGCAGTGCCATCTTCGCTCGTATCATCATCCTCGTCGATTTGTGCGGCTATCGCAGGATTTATGAAAGCCACGGACAACACAAGACAAAACATGAGAGCCATTCTAAAAGATAGGAAAGTTTCCCTCATCTTTACTCTCTCAATACCATAAGTTATGCAATTCTACCTTATTTCTTTTTCCATCCAAAAATTCATTTGCTTTATGAGAGCTTTCGACTGATAATTCTGCGTTCTTGTTGCGTATTAACAACACATCAGTCGTGGCGCGTTGACGTTTTCAGTTTGTGGATAACGATGATGACAACACCAGTGCCTGAGAGTATTATCGAAATCCAGAGGAAGTCTTCTGGAATGCCTCTCTGCTCGAAGGTTATTTCTGCATCGTCTACGGGCTCGCCAGTACTTGTAGCTATCACGATGTAATATCGTCCTCGCCATTGGATCTTGAAAGTGACCGCGTCTAGGTTCCCCAGTCCGGTAGCGGTGAAAACCGGCTCAATCTTGCTGATGTCTTGCGCAGTCAACTCAGTAAGGTTTTCGGGGGAGCTCCAGCTCTGCGCGTTTACCACAAACAAGGTTGCATTCTGAGGATTTACCTCCCTCAGGACTATGGTTGTTTCCTTGGGTTCGAACACAAATGGTCCAAACACACCGAAGGGGTTTCCACTGCCCGGAGTACCGCGTTGGACTCTAAGGTAGGTTGCGACTAGTAGGGACATGCCAATTGCGAGGATGACTGTGCCAACCCTAAAGAGTTTCATGTTGCAACTTCCTAATCAAGGTCCATCTTGTTAATGAGGAACAAAGATGCAAGGAAGAGTGCCAGTCCTCCTCCCACCAAGTAACCTAGCGCCGCCAGAAAATGACTTTGTGTCCATTGGGTTCCGGCATGTATTCCGATGTTGAGCCAGTTTACGTAACACGTATAAACATAGTCAATTGATGCCCAAGGTCCTAAGTCGAGCGACAGATGAGCAAGAGGATTATTAATGCCTCCCTCAATAATTGGATAACGAAGCCAATACTCCATTCCAAACATGTAGATGAGGAAGACAAATATAGAGAGTCCAAAACGTTTAACTGCAATAGCTAGGAAGGTCATAAGGGAACTTGCAAAGAAAACCACGAGGAAAAGATAAAGGAACATCAAAGTCCATGCAAATATTTCAAGAGAACCAGACGCAAAAGCAAACTGTGCCACACCTTCTGCGAAGAGCACAAAGCCAAAAATCAAGAAAACGACTAAAAGATTCGCTAGATATTTAGCAATGAAGAGTCGCCTTCTACTCACTGGATAAGAAAGCAAAACAATCAGTTTCCTTTTCTCTATACTTTCCCCAAAACTTTTGGCGAAAACAATAGCTGAAGAAATAACAATAACCAGCAACATAGACTCAAAATAAGACCTTGAAGGTGCCCCAGCTCCATAACTTGTGATAGACATAACTTGAATTATGCAGATGGCGATCACAATCTCCAGTATCGGAAAAGCCCAAGTATCCTGCAGTTCCCAAGCCATCAGTTCACGCAATTTTCCTCTCATTGCGTTCCACCACACCCTTAAACACCTCATCTAAAGAACCTAGGACAGGTCTAACATCGTGAACCGTCACCTTCGCTCGCTTAGCCAACTCCATTCCCCCGTAGTCTTGCCACGCGAGTGAGGGATTCCTCGCCAGTGAAGGACGTTGGAAATCTTGGTTTTTCTGGTAAGACGCCGACTCGCTTCTTGATTTCTATCAGTTCTCGTTTCACATCAAAACCTAACACGCGGGCTTCACCTACATCAGGCCTTGTGTAACCTAGCAGAATATTGATAAGAGTGGTTTTTCCAGCTCCGTTTGGTCCAATTAGGCCCGAAACCTTGCCCTTCATCTCCACATTGAGGTTGTCCAGCGCCAATATCTTTCCAAACCTCTTAGTTACACCCTTCATTCCCACAAAAGGTTCCACGATCAACAACCTCAATAGAAGAACTTTGAACTCCTAATTTATAAAACATGCGTAGTGGCTTACCATAAGCAAAGCTTATGGGTCCAAGCAATTTCTAAAATGAAAACCTTTCCTTCACATATAAACCTCCAAACCACGGAGATCCACATAAACCTCAAACAAGTCCTGTTCCAAGAGGAAGCACCTAAATCCACGTTAGAGTTGCGAGCAAGCCTGAGGAGATTAAAGCGTTGCTCGAAGTGGTGTGCGAGTACGTCTGCGGGAACGACAGGCTGATGTTCTTTCGCAAGCGCAAGTAGGACAAGCGTAATAAGTTAATGTTAATAAAGAGTTCTGCAAACTTTGGTTGGTGAATTGTATGCCGAAACCGAAGGTGTATGTTACTCGGGAGATTTCGGAAAGGGGTCTGAAAATAATAAAGGAACGTTTTGATGCTGAAGTTTGGCCTGAGTATGCTCCGCCACCGAAAGATGTGATAATAAAGAAGGTTAGGGATGCAGACGCTCTTGCATCTCTTTTATCTGACAAGATAGATGCAGAAGTTTTTGATGCCGCGCCTAAATTGAAGATTGTATCTCAACTAGCTGTTGGCTTCGACAACATAAGCGTGAAAGAGGCAACGAAAAGAGGTATTTACGTGACGAACACTCCGGGGGTACTGACTGAAACCACAGCGGATTTTGCGTGGGCTTTGTTGATGGCTGTTGCCAGACGTGTTGTTGAAGCAGACAAGTATGTGCGTACGGGGCAGTGGAAGGTTGGCTGGCACCCCAGCATGTTCATGGGCAGAGACGTTTACGGCGCAACAATAGGCATAGTTGGTGCTGGAAGAATAGGTTCCTCTGTGGCGATGAGGGCGAAAGGCTTCAACATGAAGATCCTATACTACGATGTGATTCCCAGACCGGAAATAGAGAGGGAGTTAGGTGCAAAACGTGTAGATCTAGACACGCTTTTGAAAGAATCAGACTTCATTACCGTTCATGTTCCGCTGATGAAAGAAACTCATCATTTGATAAATGAGGAGAGAATTAAGCTGATGAAGAAGACTGCCTACCTTGTTAACAATTCAAGGGGACCAGTCATAGATGAAAAAGCATTGTATGAAGAATTGAAAGAGGAAAGAATCGCAGGGGCAGCGCTTGACGTCTTCGAGAAGGAACCAACCCCTGTGGATAATCCATTGCTTAAGCTTGACAATCTG
>Ga0209636_10003820_pt1 | contig 15373 bp, 15 predicted proteins | sample DeeMarSWOR152_54_FD_187464 | JGI IMG/M metagenome (GOLD analysis project Ga0209636, IMG submission 187464) | Marine sediment microbial communities from White Oak River estuary, North Carolina - WOR-1-52-54 (SPAdes) (version 2) | ecosystem: Environmental > Aquatic > Marine > Intertidal zone >...
CAATGGGAGCTTATAGCTACATGCTGGAAACGCAACATAGAGGTTTTTATTTCAGAGAACGAGTATTGGAAGATAAAGCTTGGCGCACTAGTTGTCTACGCGATGTATTATCGATGGAAACATGGCAAGAAGATTTTGAAGCCAATAATGAAATTTTCAGGATGGAACGAATAATTTGACGACTTGAGAAGCCAAGCACCTTAGCACATTATAGACGCCCTTAACTGAAATGGTGCTCCGGCCGGGATTTGAACCCGGGTCGACTGGGTGGATGGGACACGCTGTGCGTGTCGACATACAAAGCCTGGAAGAGTTTGGCAAGTTTCTTAAGGTTGATTTGGGTTTGGCTGAGAAGACTGTGTGGCGTTACGTCTACGAGATGGAGAAGTTCTTTGGTTGTTGTGAAAAGCAGCCCATAACAAGAGTTTTGCTTAGGGACTATTTGGAGCCCTTGGAAGTTGAGCCTCGAAACACTGCTTTGAAGGCTTTCCGGCGTTTCTTCCGTGACTTTGTGGGAAGGGGAGAGCTTGTCAGTTCCTTTCGGTTCATTAAAAGACCGCCAAAATTGAGGATTAATTTACCTACCAAAGAAGGTTTGAGAAGGGCATTTGATGCTTTAGAGACTTTGAGAGATAGAGTTCTGCTTCTGTTGTATGCGAGCTCTGGCCTCAGGAGACAAGAGATCTTGGACCTAACTTTTGACGACGTAGATTTTGGCAAGAGAATGTTAGTTCCGAACCGTAACAGCAGAACAAAGCACGCGTACGTTTCGTTCTATAATGAAGAGGCGGAGAAGATTCTTGAGGAATATCTTCAAAAAAACCGTTTAGGTCCTATGCTGTTTCCGGTAACTTGGAACGCATACCACAAAGCTCAGAGAAAAGTGTATAGCCGAACTGGAGTCAAAGTGAATCCTCAGATTTTACGTGACTGGTTCTGTAATGAGATGGGTGAGCTTAGCGTCCCCGATAGATACATTGATGCTTTCTGTGGAAGGGTTCCACGTTCTATCTTAGCGAGGCACTACACCGATTATTCACCTAAACGGCTCAAAGCAATCTACGACAAAGCTAACCTCAAAGTGTTAGCCTAACCCCCTCTTTTTTCTGTTCTTTTGACCAAAGGAAACACATGATCCGGCAGAGTCTTATTCTACATTATCTCTGTGTTGTAAAATATCTTGTGCGTGTGCTATTCTATTTTCTCTAATATTCTGTCCCTGCGTGCGCATCAAGTTTAATTAGTATGAAATACAAGATTTAAAATGGAGTTAGGGAGAGTTAGTATTCGAATTGATTTTGAAGCGCGTATTCAAGCATCAATTCGGTGGTTCTGCTTTTCGCCTCGTTGTCATAAGAAGCCTCGTTTTTTGCTTCTTGATTTTGTCTGTTATGTTGCCCCAAGAGAAAATCACGTACTATGGTGAACGGAAATATGAGGATTTTTGGTGGTACACAAGCCTTTTTTATGGATTGGAAAGTCATGCTGGTTCCCAGGATCAAACGGTTCGCTGGAGCGTAGAATGGTATGCGATGCCTTATTTCGCCTTTCCTTTCGTTCTCATGTACTTCGGGTTGAAGAAGAGATATACCTTTGATCTGGGCCTTATCGTGTTTGCCCTGTTTTTGGGTTGGACGGCTTTGCCGCCGTTGATTTCTCCCATGAGCGTCGGGGCGGGTTGGGATTTGATAGAGTCTGAGGCGTTGATTGGTTTCTACATAGCCGCAGTTGTGCTGATTGTTTACGGCGTTACGCGTCTCTATCTTCGAAGAGCCTCAGACAATCTGGAAGCAGATCGTATTCAGCCACCTGAAACTGTGGAGCAACAAGAGGTTGTTAAAAGGATATTCATTCTGGCCTTAGCTTTGCTATCCTTTGTCTTACCGTTCGCCGTAGAATACAGTATATACCACCCTCACTTCACCGAATTCGAAACCGTAGACTTCTCTACGGTTTATTATTGGTTCGGTGACCTAATCTCTTTTCCTCTTCCGTTCTCTATTCTCTTCTTACCGGCAGTTTATCTGCCATTGATAATGATGTGGCTCGGCATGAAACGCACAGGGCTGTTCAACAACGGTGTCAGACTGTTTACAGTTTACTGGGTTTGGCACCTTCTATTCTTCCTTCAACCCTTTTTTGTGGCTGAGGTGGGCTGGCGTGAAAACATCACTGCGCCGACCGTGGGCATAGTCTTCTTTCCAACGATACTCCTACTTTCCATACTCGCCTTCCTTTTCAAGAGCGAGCGCATAAACAGATTCCTTTCGGAATCTGGATTAAGGGGCGCGAAAGTAACACCCAAAGCATTCCTTAAAAAGTGTCCAAAATGTGATACAGAAATTCCCATAGCCTCTGAAGAATGTCCATACTGTGGAACAAAGCAGCCGGAGTATGAAGAGTCATGAGTGAGGAAGAAGAGAAGTGCCCCAAATGCGGAAAGCCTATGGTTATAGGTTGGCTGGGTGCCGGCGGTTTACTACGGTGGGTAGAGGGAAAAAAGAGAAGTTGGACGAAACGTGGAGAACGTTTGGAATCATTTTGGGGACCTGGAGGTTTGAGAGCTTATCGGTGTAAGGAATGTGGAATATTCATTTGTTATGAACAAGGAAAACGACCAGATGAAGAAGTAAGAGAAACCCCAATGGGCTTTATGAAAGAATGCATTCAGTGTGGTAAGATGATTCCAATTGCCTCGGACTACTGCCCTAAATGTGGAACAAAGCAATCTGAGTAATCAGGTTACTTCTAACGGTTCATACATTGACTACTTCTTTGAAGAAATCCCAGATTCAATCATTTAGCAAAGTCATGCATGCACTTCTGGATGACTCAAATCAACCTGCATGTAGGTCAAAATTTTCATTAATATGATCCTGCTCACGCCAACCACGGCTTTTCTGAGGTAATAACGGTTTCAAGCTTCTTCTTTGTATCCCTCTTCTTTTTGTAGCCATTTGTCGTATTCTTCTAACACTCCATCAACCTGTTTCTCGATGAAGTCCGATGCGCCATAAAAGGGCGTATTCATCTCTTTGACAGCAGCGTCAAGCCTCTGATACTTTTGCCTTGGAATCCCCACGTATTCGATGTCCTCTTTCAGAAACTTCAGTCTCCACCTCGCTACGTCACGTATGAAATCCTCTTTTGTTGTGTAGCCCAGTTGCTTGTTCTTCTCTATGAAATTCTCAATCTCAGCAAGCATTTCAGGTGGCAGTATTACTGATTGGCTTAGCATGGCCGCTATGGCGTCTTGATATGTTTGCATCTTGCTTGTCTGTGCCATCAACTCGCCCAGGAGTGAAGTCAGCTTTTCATGTATTTCGTCTGAGATTTTAAGGGTCTTCATTTTACTTCCCCCTTGTTTTAGCAGGGTATTACAAGTATGATTAGTGGCATTAGGTTTATAAGGTCTTCGTGGTATACCAAGTATTCAGAGAATACCAAGGAGTCAATTGCAGATGAAAGTTAAAATTGGGCTCACAATCGAACCGAGTGTACTGAGGGAAGTTGAAAGGCTTCGCGGTATGACAAAACGCAGCACCTTCATTGAGCATCTCCTCAAGCTCGGCCTCAAAGCCTATCTGGAGGAAAGAAATGAGTAGACGCGGGTTTAAGCCGGCGCCTGAAGTGGGCAAATGCAATGTCTGCGGCAAAGCTGAGGGTCGCATAAGATATTTCGTTGCTGTTCCGTTGCCTGAGATCATGTACCTCTGCCAAGATGATTACAACCGCTTGAAAGGGGAAGCCAAGCTGTTTGTCCGCAAGTTTCTGAGGTGGAAAGCATGAAGCTGATGGCCAGAGTTACAGATGAGGAGTTGTTTCGAAAGTGGACTCACGAGCTTGGAACCATACTATACACGATTGATGGGCAAGGCGTTATCAAAAGGGTGGTCTATCACAGTGGCAGCAAGACCGTGATTTTGAGTAAGCCCCAGGGGATTAGCGAACAACTGGCTCACCTGGTGAAGGGTGAAGGCTTTCTGGTTGATGAATTGGAAATTGATGACGCTCAAGGCTATGTTAGGATTGTTCAAGGCAGCGTAGAATGAGGCTTCAGGCGGTTGTGATTATTTTGCGTAAAGACCAGGTTTTCCACACCGGAGAAGCTATTATACATCGTAGTTACGGCGGTTTCTCCGGGTTTCCAAACGCTTCCGTTCCCGCCTACTACCGAAAAGACAACCCTATCGACGGTTATGGAGTGGCGGTGATCCTCCAGCCGAGTCCAGCTGACCAAGACTTCGGCGTACCCATACTCTTCCTAAGCGAAGACGAGACCACCGTAATAAGGGAAGCTTTCAACAAAAGCGACAAGCTCACAGAGAAGCTGCTTCAAAGAGGATGGCTTGGAAAACGCCCCTACCAAAGACTCCACCATTTCATGTAAAGAAGCCGAGGCTGGAAGGTGACCCGGTGACTTCCAAGCGACTGCAAATAATCCATCGTGGCGGGTTCTATAAGCCGTGTGGGTGTGAGGATGAGAAGTGTTGAGTGAAAAGCTGAAGCCTGAGCACAACCGCTATGACAACATTTGGGAAATACGACGAAGGTATCCAAGCGCGGAACTTCTGAAGGAGATGATATCAAAAGTCAGAGTTGCTGAGATTTCAGCTGAGGATTTTTTGCAGATAGGTAGAGCCTTGATTTTCCATGATGTTAAGAAGTTCATTCGCGGAGTTCTCCAAAAAAGAATGATTAGATTGCCTATCTGGAAGATTGTTGTTCCGAGGTTGAACGGCAAGACCGGAGCCATCTACTACATCGCCTACGGCGAAGACTACAACCGCATCTTCAGGGGAACCTTTGGTTATTGCGGAACCGGCCCACACGAATCAGCTTTGATAGAAGCAGTCTTTGAAGCCTATGAACTGTACTTTGAGGTTAGAGACGGCGACTACCTGCTCGGTTTTCTGTATCCGAGATTCTGAGAAAAAGAGGCGGCGTACATGAAGGTTGAGATCAGGATCCCCAGCAGCGAGTTGGAGATAACAATCACCGCTCCGGAAGCCGGGAACGTCCTGGAGATAGCTGCGATGCTGCTGCTGAAGATGGCGGGTCGGGATATCAGTTCATTGATCAAAAGTGAGAAAGACGCCAACGCGATGAAGCCGAAACTGAAGCCCCAGAATTCGTAAGGTGAAATGTATAGCATGAAGCAGCAGAGCCAAGCCTATGAAACATGCGTTGAAATCATGAAAACCATAGTGCAAGCTGGCTTCACGTATCAAATCACGAGGAAAAACCTCAAGAAAGTCATTATGCTTGAACGAGGCGGAGATCCCCGCACCTTCCGCAACTGGCTGAACAACTTGGTCCTCATTGAATTTCTGAAGCCAGTCAACGCCAGCGTGTTCAGGGTGAATCTTGAGCGTTGCCCTGAAGCCTTAGCTTTGGGGGTGAAAGAGGGACAGAAGAAGCTCATGTGAGAATGTGTGCGTGCGTGTGCGTGTGCAGATAGGCTGTTGAGAGGGTGGGTGGTTGGGTAGTGGAGAGGCTATCAGAAAGAAAAGGAAGAAGAGGCTTCGGAGAAGATAGAGGCCATAGAGATTAGGGTGCACACACACTCACACACACAGACTTTAGTATTCGGAGAAGTTGCGCGCGCGCATACTGTTAACTCAGTCACGGTGGATTTTAGGTCGAACTGAACTTCAGCAGTATGAGGCCAATGATGCCAAGAACCACTCCTATGATTGATACCATGTTGGGAACGCGCCCGACCGCGGCGATACTGTATTGTCCAGAAAGTACGCCACATATAGCAAGGATTGTACCCAAAGCAACCAGGAATACAGCAACATAAAACGTTCCTTTGTTTTTATTGTATGGCATTTCTATACTGTTCTTCCTCACTCAATATATGCGCGCGCATATTTGCGTCTAAGTGGGCTTCTGAGAGCGCCCTCCGCCTCTTTGGCAAGGAGATCTTGAAGATAATGCCTTACAAGATTGTTCAACAGGTTGCCTATTGTTCTACCCGTCTTTTCTTCTGCTTTTCTAAGTTCTTCGTAATTTCCTTTGCGCAAAAACACGCTTAGCGTGGGCACCCGCAACAACCACTGAAAGAAAGAAGAAATAGGCTAATAAGTATGTAAGCAAGCAGCTTCTTCTCTTCTTTTCTCTTTCGCGCGCCCCGTGCATGCACATGTGTAAAGAGCCTCAAAATATTTGGAGCCTAATAGTAACTCTATGTTGAAAACGAGCTTTTTTCCAGAGGGCTGATTCCTAAAATAGCGGGCACGTAGGCTGCCACGCCGCATAAAAACGTTTATGCTTTCATTTCAACATTAATTTTTATATGCCGTTTGCTTCTGTGAAGCAGAAAAACAAGGTTTGTGGAAACTGCGCATACATAAATGAGCCGGCTTCTAACCTGCCGTTGCTGGTCAACATCTGCAAGGAAATTGCTTCCAACGGCGTAACCATCACCATGTTAACCCAGCTGGCTCAGCACGTTAGATACGTGACCGGAGCGAAAAGATGGTGCCCCAAAGAAGGGTGGACCCACCTCTTAGACCAAGCCTGCTACGCTTGGAAACCCCGAAAAACCGAGGCGAAAACCGTTTCCACCCGTGCCAAGTGCAGGTGACAGATAACCAATCACATGCAGAGACCTGAGCAAGCCGCTAACCTTGCTTTTGTGCCACAAAAGCAAAAGCCATTGTGACACAAACCCTCTCTTATCCATAGATCAGTGGTTAGGGGATTGCCTGATTTTCAGCGCATATGTTTTCATCTACCCCCTCCCCCCTATAGATTTCAACATACCTCGTATCATATGATCCAAATAGGTTTGATCCTTTACCCCAGACTTACATGTTAAGATATTATCTCCATCGCAGCGTGTATGCACGCGCTTTCTAAGACAGTAAGAATCTACCGCAAACGTCTATGGGTCAGCCACAAAGCCTACATGCCGAAAGAAAAGTTCAACAATTGCATTGATAAAGCACCCGTCAAGAAGCGCGCGCACTATTTTTATTCTGTTTTCACGTGTGTTTTCCTGATTTTTCTGAAGTAACCCAGAAGGGCTGCTCCAACTACGGCTATCAATACTATTGCAGCTACAACCCATGTTGGGAAAGGCTCTGGTTGAGATACTCTGAAGTAGATTGTTTCGGAAGTTCCAGTGTATCCGAATGTATCGTTTGCATAAACTGTTACGATGTGTAGACCGTTAGACAACCTGGTGAGGGTTGTGTTTTCTGTGACTGTGACGTTTTCTTGCCCGTCCAGGCTGTAGCCCATCCATGAGGTTTGCTTGCTAACTGTGAAGTTCAGGGGAACACTGGCAGTATCATACGTCTTGTTTTCTGGGCTAACCAAGAAAACGGAAGGTGCACCAGGCAACTCTGGTAATTCTATGCTGGAAATGTCAAAGGGAGCCATAAGCGGGTAATTGTCTTGGTTGTTTGTGTCGATTACGTATGGAGTGTCGCCTATGCCGTCAAGATTCGTGTCGTTGCCAGTGTAGTCGCTCCAGTAGTTGCCTGTTGACCCGTTATCCCAAATATTTACCAAGATAGTAGACACTATCGCCTCGTTGATGACGCTTTGAGTGTTGTCGATGAAGTTATTATGGTAAATGAGGTTATCAGTAAATCTGCTACCAAAATAGTTGGTAGACATAAAATGGATGCCTATTGCATTCTCTGTTATTTGGTTTCCAACAACTGTGTTGTTAAGGGTGGTATGCTTGGATGAACAAGTGAAATAGATGCCGCCTACACCTGGGGCGGCAATGCTTGGTTGTCCGCCGTTTGCTGTTATACAATTTCCAATTATAGTGTTATTACCGCAATTAAGAAAGATGCCACCAGAATAGTTGCTTGTTACATTGTTTCCTGCTATTATGTTTCCTGGACTCCCTACCACGAAAATGCCATAAACATTTTTTGTAACAGTATTATTGGCGATTATCGAGTTAGTTGTGGTCTTCAGGTAAATGCCGGAACCCGATTGTTGGGGGTCGCCAGTTTCTTTGACAACCACGTTAATGATTGTCACGTTATTGACTTGATTTAATGTCAATCCCCTGTGCATATCAAAACTGTATTGGATAGTGTAGCCTGCCCCATCAAAAACAATGTCGCTTTTTTCAATTGTTATGTTGCCCAAGATGTTTCCGGTTAATTTGTAGATGTTTCCAGTTTGAGTAATGGGCGCTGTTGAAGGTTCAACACTTCCATCAGACTTGATGTAAATGGTTCCAGAGAATTGTGACTTAACAGGTTGAGTATTAACCAAGCATAAAGACATCATAATCAAGAAAACGAAAGGGAAAGCCTTACTGACTTTCACTTCACTACCCCACGAATTGTTTTTCGGCTTTTCCAGTTGTTTTCGTAATTTTTCTAAAGTAAACCAGAAGGGCTGCTGCAACTGCGGCTACTATCATCAGTGATACGGCTACAGCCAATTCAGTCCATCTGGTGAAGTGTTCATATGAACCGTTTTTTGGAGGTGATGGAATTACTGTGAAGTAAATTGTTTCAGAGGATCCAGTGTTTCCAGTAGTATCTTTTGCATAGACTGTTAGGCTGTGCGAACCTTCAGACAATCCAAATAAAGTTGTGTTTCCAGAAATTGTCACATTCGCTTGGCCGTCCAGGCTGTAACCAATCCATGAAGTTGGTTCACCCACAGTAAAGTTTAAGGAAACAATGTTCCATGCATGCATGCAAACAATGTTCGTAGTGTATGTTTTGTTTTCTGGCGAAACAATGGAAATAGTAGGCGAAGTAGTGTCTGGCGGCGGAACAAACACGTACGGGGTCAACGGGGTCATAAATGGATGGTTGTCTTGGTTGTTCTGATCGATAATGTGTGGTGTGTCTCCTATGCCGTCACCGTCAGCGTCTGCTCCAGTATAGTCGTCCCAATAATTCCCTTCAGAGCCGTTGTCCCAAGTGCCAATTGATAGCTCAGTATGTGCCTGAACGGTGTTGTTGATGAAGGCATTATGGTAAATAATGTCTGGAGTGCCTCCATGCCTGAGCGAGATGCCACTGTAGTTGTCCGCTATAGCGTTTCCGATAATGTTGTTGTCAAAAGACTCATGGCACAGGACGCCACTCACGTTGTCTGTTATGTTATTTCCAGAAATAATATTGTGGTATACAGATAAATCGACCCATATGCCAATGCCGTTGTCTGTTATAGTGTTTCCAGAAATAATATTGTTGTTTGCAGATGTGTAGAGCAGGATGCCAAAATCGTTGTCTGTTATGTTGTTTCCAGAAACAATGTTGTTTTTTGAAATACTCCGAAGCGCGATGCCGTTTTCGTTGTTTGTCATGTAGTTTCCAACTATGTTGCAGTAGCGTACGTTGTGTATTAGATCGATTCCCGCGACTGCGTTGGGAACAAAAGGAAAAGGCAGCTGTATAGGGTTGCCGCTGTTTCGTATCGTGAAGCCTGTCACGTTGACGCCGTCTCGGGTTATTTTAACAACTGTTCCAACGTTGCCTCCATCAATTATCGTCGTCTCTTTGTCTTCACCTACAAGCCACAAGGACTTGTTAACCTGCAGATGTTCATAGTAGGTTCCCTTCTTCACGTATATAGTGTCGCCTTCAGTAGCATTACCAAGCGCCCATCCTATAGTGAGATAATCATCAGGAACCACAATCGTCTCAGGCTCCGCTTTAGCAACGTTGATTTTTAGAAGAGAAACCAACGCTAAGCACAGAATAAACAACAGAAAGAGACGCGATGCAGATCTCTTCACATCACTCCCTCAGATACTATTTCGGCTTTCCCAGTCGTTTTCTTGATTTTTCTGAAGTGAACCAAGAAGGCTGCTCCAACTACGGCCATTATCACTATGGCAGCTAAAATCCATGTTATTGGAAAAGGCTTTGAATGTTGAGTAGAACACCCCCAGTAATGCATAAGTGGGTAGTTGTCTTGGTTGTCTTCATCGAGAACGTATGGTGTGTCCCATATACCTAAACCATCCAGACTTTTAGCATCAGGATATCTATCCTCATAGTCACTCCAGTAGTTACCTCCAGAAGGATAGCCATCATCCCAGATGTTCACCGAGGGAGTTTCATCATCAGGAGCCCACCAAGCCCAAGCGATATCGTAAACTTGTTTTGTGTTATTGATGAAGTTGTTATGGTGAATAATGTTGTTTGAAGCACCACCGACAAAGATGCCCTCTATGTTGTTTGTTATGTTGTTTTCATAGATGTTGTTTGAAGATGCTTCGAGATGGATGCCACCACAGTTGTTTGTTATTCTGTTTTCAGAGATGTTGTTGTTTGAAGAATCACTGATCCAGATGCCATTCCCGTTGTTGTTTATGTTATTTTGGGAAACGTTGTTGTTTGAAGAAAGAAAGAGATGGATGCCATCTATTGTGTTATCTGTTATATTATTTTTAGAAATGAGGGTATTTGAAGACTTCCAGAGATAGATGCCAGGATCGTAGTTTTTTGTTATGTGGTTTCCATGGATGCGGTTGTTTGAAGAGGAAGAGAGGCTGATGCCCTGGTCGTTGTTTGTTATGTTGTTTTTAATTATGTTGTTTTCACCACCAGCATTGACTTGGATGCCAAAGCCGTTTGCGGTTATGTTGTTTTCAGAAATAAGGTCGTGCCCAGATAGCCAATAATAAATGCCGACAGAGTTGTTTGTTATTTTGTTTCCTGAAATAGTGTTGTTGTTGGCACCGAATAAGAGCGATATGCCATTTTCGGTGTTGTTTTCGATAGTGTTACCAATGAAATTGTTGTTTGAAACACCGCCCCAGATGCCATTCACGTTGTTTGCTATATAGTTCGCATAAAAAGTGTTGTTTGACTTGGGGCGATCTATACCATTGTAGAAATACATTAGTTGCATGTTCTTGACTGTTACGTTGCTTCTATCTACAAGGCTTATGCCATTTCCGCTTCCTGTTCCTTGAAGGGTGTAGCTTGCACCATAAACAATGATGTTGTCTTTTTCCACAACAATGGATTGATTAAAGATGTTATCGGTAAAGGTGTATACATTTCCGTCTCGTTGAATCTTATCTGTTCCCTCGATACTTCCGTCAGATCTAATGTAAATTGTTCCATGTACGCCTGTATATCCAAATGGCGTAAACTGCTCATTTACCGCAGTGATGGGGGGGCGCGAGCCTCCAATTGCATATAAAACATCATTTACAACAGCAATGCATAAGCCAGAGCGAGGGGTCGGCATTGAGGTGCCGGTATCCCAAACATCTCCTTCTGGATTATAGACTTGAACCAGACCAGTACTGAGAGAAAATCGAGTGCCACCACCTATAACATAGATTCTCTTTGGTGCCACGACGCCGGTGGTTGCGCCCGCAGCCGCATTACTTACGGCAGTGGGCATTGGTTTCCCAAAAACCCAAGTGTCAGTTTCAGGATCATATATTTGAGTGAGGTTGTTATATGACATTACATATATTTTGTTGTCGACGACTGCAGACGCGTAGAGGAACTCAGCAGTTGGCATCGGTGTCTTTGTGGTCCACGAATCGGTTAAAGGATCATAAACTTCGTTCGTATCGCGACGTCCAATACCGAGGTAAGTGGGATATCCTCCGCCTATCAGATAGATTTTGCCGTCAACAACGTTTGCACGTAACATAGACCTGTTTGTGGGCATTGAAGTTTTGGTTTCCCAAGTGTCTGTCAAAGGATCATAAACTTCGTTTGTTCCAAAAACTTCATAACCGCTGGGAACCAGTCGGTGCCCTCCTATTACGTATATTTTGTTTTGATAAACAGCGATAGCCAAATCAGTTCTTGGGGTTGGCATAGGCTCTTTTGTAGTCCAAGTATCTGTGGCGGGATCGTATTCCTCATTAGTGCTGAGATAACCTGAATCAAGATTATAGCCTCCGATTGCATATATCTTTCCATTAACAACAGCAACCCCAAAGCCACCTCTTGCTGTAGGCATTTCAGCCTTACTCTCCCAAAAATTCTCAGCTGCTTTAACTGGTTGAGTATGAACCACGCAATAAAACATCATTAGAAAAATGAGGAAGAAAGCCATACTCGCTTTCACGTCACTCCCCCAGGCATTTTCTCAACTTCAGTTGTTTTCTTGATTTTTCTGAAGTAAACCAGAAGGGCGACTCCAACTACGGCTATTATCACTATTAAGGCTGCGATCCATTTTGGGAAAGGCTCTGAATGTTGAGGAATAGTTTCATATCCAGATGGCGTATACTGTTCATTTTCATTTTGGCTTTCATAATTGACGCCACTCTCGGGAAAGCCGCCTCCAATTGCATACAAGGTGTCATTTATAACCACCACGCCTAATTCTTTGCGCGGGGTTGGCATTATGGTGGCATTACTCCAAACATCTTTTTCTGGGTCATAGACTTGATGCGTGTTCGTGCCTAAAATGTGGATTCTTTTTGGTGCAAAGACGCCAGTGGTTGCAGCGGCAGCCGGGTGCACTACTGCTTTGGGAATATCTTTCCCGTGACTCCAACTGTCAGTTTCTGGATCATATATTTGAAAAACAACGCCACTCCCTCCCCATGGATTAGAGTCCAAAACATATATTCTGTTGTTGATTACCGCAGAAACGCAGCCGTAAACAGCAGTTGGCATAGATGCCTTTGTAGTCCAACTGTCAGTTTCAGGGTCATAAACTTCGGTTAAATTAGAAGGTCTCGGCCAAATGATTTGAAAGCCTCCACCTATCACATAGATTTTGCCGTTAACGACACTGGCACATAAGTCTGCTCTGGCGGTGGGCATTGAAGTCTTGGTTTCCCAAGTGTCCGTTGCCGGGTCATAAACTTGGTTTCCTGAATAATAATTCCCCGGGATTTCTCCGCCGATTACGTATATCTTGTTTTCAACAACAGCTATCGCAAACCTGTGTCTTTGGATTGGCATTCGCTTTTTTGTAGCCCAAGTATTTATGGCTGGATCGTACTCCTCGTTAGTGTTGAGGTGGCTACCATTACTGCCTCCGATTGCGTATATTTTTCCATATACAACAGCAACCCCAAGTCCACTTCTTGCTGTGGGCATTTCAGCCATAGTTGCCCAAGAACCCTCAGCTGCCTCCGCCGTCTCAGCGTGGAGAACCAAGAAAGTTGACAGAGAAAAGGAAACAACAAGCACCGTTAGAGAACACACGAAAATCGTAGAGAACAAACGCTGCCGAGCCCATATCTTCCTCAGAATTTTCATTATCTTCTATAAATATACAAAGTTTCCGACTCGTAAATCTCTTTCGGAAAAGAATCTTGCATAAACCATTAGTTTGCTATCTTCCATATCTTGCGCGCGTTCCATTCTGCTTTCCCCACTCTTCTTCCTCTTAAAAATGATTGTTGTTATAGCTACCCCAACCAGAAAGGCTACTATGATTAAGGCAGCTAATCCGAAAGGTGTGGTAAGAAATGGAGGTAGATCAAATGGCTGTGGAGGAACCGGCACAATGGTAATAAAAAAGCTGGGAGGACCAATGGCGCTTGAATAATCTCTAATCATGGTTTTTCCTTGAGGTGTCTCATATGCTATTTTTAAGTTAATGTCGGCTTGGTGAGTTTCTCCCGTGTTAATTGCATTGAGCTTAATAGAAACGCTGCGCGTTTGATCTGGCAAAACATCGACTACTTCCCGAGAAACGAAGGTAACGTTACCCCAACTCGGTTGGAATTCCAACCTCACATTTTTGGCTTCCACTTTTCCCACATTTTCAAGATTTACAGTTACCTCAAAGGATTTAGTGTCCTCAGATATCAAAACCGTATCTGGGCAGTCATAAGAAACAAACCCAATATCTGGAATTGTGCTCTCTCCGAAGGCGTAGACGCCGCCAGGCCAAGAAACAAAAACTTTGCCATAAGCAACGATTGGAGGATGCAACCAATGAGGCGCAAAATACTTCCAGACAAGACTTCCATCATTCACATTTAAGCAAAGGAGGTTTTGACCAACCGAAACAAACACTTTATTATCTGCAACCGTGGGAGAACTTGCACTGTAGCCATCAGGAAATTCTACATTAGATTTCCATCTAAACTGTCCATCTTCCTCGTTTAAGCAGTAAAGGTATCCGTCATGTGAAGAAACGAAAACCTTACCGTAGGCGACGGCTGGAAACTCCCACACATCTCCACCTGTCTCATATGTCCACATTAATGAGCCATTGAACTCATTTAGACAATGAACAGCAGATCCGATACTCAAAAACACTCGGCCATTGTCCACAACGGGACCCAAATAAGACTGGCTTCCAAGCCCAGCATCGTACTGCCAAATTAGGGTTCCATCAGTTTCATTTAGACAAGATGTAACTGTGAAGACTCGCCCGTCAGCCACGGCTTGATAAGTAACCCATAACCCCGTTTCATACTTCCATATGAATTCACCTGTCGTAGCGTTTACGCAGAATAGCCAACCATCACGATTGTTAAAAAAGACCCGGTCGTCCGCAACTTGTGGGTTAAAGAGAGGCACACCGTAACCATAAATAGGATATTTCCAAACAACATCCCCGGTATTTCTGTTTAGAGCCCACACCTCTCCGTTAAGGGTTCCAACATAGATCATGTCATATGCAACTGTTGGACCAGACCCCCAAGTAGGCACGTTCTTCGTCCACACAAGTGTTCCAGCCCCATCATCCAAGACGGTTAGATTAGTCTTGTAGCCTAAGATGAACACATTACCATATGCAACAACGGGTCCGGTGCCTGCATCTTCGCCTACAAAACTTCTCCATGCAGTTTGATTCGTATCCGGAGCCAACGCCTCGCCAAAGCCCGTGTTCCGACTATCGTGACGATAGGAGGGCCAAGGATTATTACTCTGAGAGGGTACTGTCTGACCTCGAAATGTAGACCCTGATACTACTGGTGCAAATAGCCCCACAAAAAAAATTGAAAGAAGGATTATAGGATATTTTCTTTTACAACTGAACAATTCAGTATTTCCAAGAAACCCTTTTGGTCACCACTTCTTAAAGTTTGCGCGCGCAATTCTCTTCATGCAAGCATCCAATAGTCCACTTCAAGAGGCTATTTGGATCCTGCTACAACCGGTTAAATAAGCTGTATATACAAATTGTATATACAGAAAGGAGAAGGGAAAAATGCGAAAACTAATCAGCATACGCATCGACCCAAAAATCTACCAAACAGCAAGAGAAATGAACTTAAACATCTCAAAGACTTGCGAAAACAGCTTAAAACAAGAAATCCAACATCTAAGGAACGCTAATCCAGAAAAGAACTGTATATCGACGTGCGATAGCACGTCCCATCAGCAAGTTGAAATGGTGCTCCGGCCGGGATTTGAACCCGGGTCGGCGGCTTTCTCCGCTCTTTTTTGAGGGGGTCGAGAGGCCGTCATACATGGTCCCTTTCATG
>Ga0209636_10003821_pt1 | contig 15373 bp, 15 predicted proteins | sample DeeMarSWOR152_54_FD_187464 | JGI IMG/M metagenome (GOLD analysis project Ga0209636, IMG submission 187464) | Marine sediment microbial communities from White Oak River estuary, North Carolina - WOR-1-52-54 (SPAdes) (version 2) | ecosystem: Environmental > Aquatic > Marine > Intertidal zone >...
TCTCGAGCATCTTCGTGACCCGGATGTCGTGTATCTCCATAGTCTGGGTATAGTAATCTACAGGCCTCGGTTCTGCCCAGGCGATGCGCCGGGCTAAATCAAGTTCCGTGATAAGATAAGATTCACCTTGGTGGAGATAGATAGCGCCGGGGTGTACCTGGAAAAAGGCGACGCTGGCTTCTACTGTCTCTAACAAGCAACCCTCCCGACCATCAATGACAGCATAATTTTGCCCCGATGTTGCCCTGATATTTATATCTTGGGCGGGATAGGAGATAGAAGGAGCGGGATGCCATCGCTCTTGGCGTTTTCTTAACCTCCCTTCTTGTTCCAGCTCAGTCAGCATAGTGCCAGTATTGGACCCGAAGAATTCCTTATCCTTATCTTCCAGAGGTTTCTCCCAGGCAGCGCAAAGGAGATGAGGCTTCAGGATATAAGGGTTGTCAGGATTGATTATGGCATTGTCAAAGTTCTTGCTGAAGAAGAAATCTGGATTACGCATCAGGTATTGGTCAAGCGGATTTTCTTGGGCGATAAGAAAGCTTAAGGAGCTATAGGTGCTTCGTCCGCTACGCCCTGCTTGCTGCCAGGCACTGGCAATGCTTCCCGGGTAGCCGGTAAGCACAGTTGCATCCAAATCGCCGATATTTATTCCCAGCTCCAGGGCCGTCGTGGCGACCAAACCGAGAAGCTCGCCATCAAAAAATTGATGCTCAATTCGGCGTCTGTCTTCGGGAAGGTACCCCGCCCGGTAAGGGCTGATTTTATCCCTCAGGGAGGGAGATAATTGTCCCTGGGTATAAATATAAATGAGCTCGGTAAGCTTACGAGTGCGGGCAAATACCAGACCACGGATGCCTTTCTGAACAAACTCTCCAAGAAGAAAAGCCGCCTCACTGTTGGAGCTGCGTCGGCTGGTCTTAGCCTCATCGAGGAAAGGCGGATTCCAGAAAACAAAGTATTTTTCGCCATGTGGTGAACCGTCTTCGACAATGGACTCGAAAGGCAAGCCGACGATATTTTGAGCATGCTCCTCGGGATTGGCGATAGTGGCTGAGCAGCAAATAAACTGAGGGTTAGAGCCATAAGAAGCACAAAGCCGCCGCAATCTTCGCAGGACATTGGCCACGTGAGAGCCGAAAACACCTCGATAAATATGAGTCTCGTCTATCACTACATATTTGAGATTGCGAAACAGTCTAGACCACGATTGGTGGTTAGGCAAAATGCCCAAATGTAGCATGTCTGGGTTACTAAGCACTATCTTTGCCTGTTTTCTTATTCCCGCCCTTTCACTCTGCGGTGTATCACCATCAAATGTGGCCACACCTCCTGGGGAGATTGCTTCGCCCCGACTTGTCGGGGCTCGCAACGACAGGGGGTGAAGGATTTGTCTCAGGCTACGTAGCTGGTCCTGGGCTAGAGCTTTCGTGGGGAAGATGTAAAGAGCACGGCTAGCCTTATTATGTAGAAGCGCATCAAGAGTAGCTAAGTGATAGCACAGAGTCTTGCCGCTAGCGCTGGGTGTGGCTATTATCACGTTTCTCCCGGCCAGGATGGCATTCAAGGCTTTTGCTTGGTGGCTATAAAGGGCTGATATGCCCATGGACTCCAGAGATGCTTGAAGGCTGGGATGAAGGGGGTTGTCTAGTTTGCCGAAGATAGCGCCCCGCAAGGGAATGCGTTCAATATGGACGACCTGCTGGCGATAATCAGGCAGACTGACAAGGTGGTGGAGAAAGGCAGCGGCATCCATCAGGGGAAGGTTTCTATTTCTGAGCTTAATAACTCTACATCGGGGTAGTTCTGGACAATGAACTTTATGACATTGGACAAAGTTTCATCGGCATGTCTTCTGTGGTTGCTAACGCAAGCTATGCCCAAAGTAGCTAATTGCCATAAATTCTGGTTATCCACCTCGGCTACGGAAACCTTGAACCTGTTTTGTAGCCGGGTTATAATAGATTTAATTACCTGTCTCTTACCTTTAAGTGACTGGTTCTCAGGGAGGCGAAGCTCAACTTGGCACACACTAACGTGCATTGTTTGTTCCCCTTCCTTATTTCTCTCCCTTCAGGGGAGAGCTTGGATGGGAGTTATAATCCCTTTCTAATGATATGAGCGACGAGGTCAGCAAGACGACAGCTATAGCCCCACTCGTTGTCATACCAGGCTAACACCTTTATCAGATTGTCATCAATGACTATGGTGCTTAAGGCATCGAAAATAGCACTGGCTGGATTGCCCTTAAAATCTGAGCTCACCAGCGGCTCGTCACAATATTCCAGAATTCCCTTAAGCTCTCCGTCAGCAGCCTTACGAAATGCACCGTTAACTTCTTCAGCGCTTACCTTTCTATTCAAGTCAGCTACAAAGTCAACGATAGACACCACCGAAGTGGGTACTCTCAGGGCAATACCATGTAACTTTCCCTGAAGTTCTGGAATGACTACGCCCACAACACGAGCTGCACCAGTAGTAGTTGGGATGATATTGGTGGCAGCGGCTCTCGCTCGACGCAGGTCGCGGTGAAACACATCCAGTATCTTTTGATCGTTAGTATAAGCGTGGACGGTAGTCATTAACCCGTGAACAATGCCAAAGTTTTGGTGGAGGACTTTAATTACAGGAGCAATGCAATTAGTGGTGCAAGAGCCGTTGGATATAATGCGGTGCTCGGCCGGGTCATATTGCCCTTCATTGACACCAAGGATAATAGAGATATCCTCTTCTTGAGCCGGTGCTGAAATAATTACTTTCTTGGTACCGCCTTGAAGATGAGCAGCGGCCTTGCTCGCGTGGGTGAAAAGCCCGGTAGATTCAATCACAATATCCACCCCGTAGTCTCGCCAGGGAATTTTCCCAGGGTCACGCTCAGCTAAGACCTTTATTTCCCTCCTGTCAACTACAATGCAATCGTCTTTAGCTTCCACCTTACCGGGATAGATGCCATAATTACTATCATACTTAAAAAGGTGGGCATTGGTTTTAGCATCAGTAAGGTCATTCACCGCCGCCACCTCTACCTTATCGCCACAACGCTGGATAATTGCCTTCAGGGCCAACCTGCCAATACGACCGAAGCCATTGATTCCTACTTTTGTTGCCATTTTTGTCTTCTCCTTTCCCGTCTAGTCTTTAGCTAAATATAAAGAAGCACCATCCATATCAACATTGCCCACCCTGTCTTCCTCCGTCAAGAGCTTAAGATGAGCAATGGTCTCATTAACAGCCATTCGCCTGTCCCAGACTGGCAAATCCTGAAAAGCAGTGCCCCCCTCGTTGACCATCCAGGGAATTTGCTGAGCTATCTCGTAGGCTGTCTTCAAGCCGTCGTGCAGAGACCTCATGATGACTCTCTTCCTTTCCTCGTGATGCTGGAGTATCTTTTCTATTCTCAGCCCTAAAGCATTGAACACCGGCCCATGTCCCGGGAGAATAAAATGAACCTTAAGGCGCTCTAGTTTTTCAAGGGAAGAAATATAGTCGCCCAGGGGGTTATCGCCAGATTGGGGATTGAAGCCAACGTGGGGAATGGTGTCATACAAGACATGGTCGCCGGTGAGAATAAGCTTCCTCTCTCGTTCATAAAGGCAGACATGGCCTGGCGAGTGCCCCGGCGTCCATAACACCTCAAATTCGAAAGAGTCATTGGAAATTGTGTCGCCATCCTCTAACTTTACTTCAGGCGAATCCGGGGTGACATATTTATTCATCCATAACGAAGCCTCTTTCAGTTGAGGCAATTCGTCCTCAGGAGCACCGTTCTGCCGAAGCAGCTCTTCAGTCTTTTTAATCAGGTCAGCAAACTCTTTATATCTGGGAAAGATAAAACCCGCATCAATCCTGTGAATAGCTACTTGAGCCCCGCAGATTTGTTTTATCTTGGTTGATAACCCGTAATGGTCGGGGTGTATATGGGTGATAACCACTTTTTTGATGTCTCGAAGTTTGAGGTTTGCCGCTTTCATCCCTTCCTGGAGAGCCCAGAGGGATTCCTGGCTATCCCAGCCGCTATCAACCAGTATATGACCATCACTGCCTTCAATTGCATAAACATTGGTATACCATGATGCACTTTCAGGACAAGGAGTTTTTATTTGGTGAACACCGTTTAATATCTCCATTATTTCATCCTCTCCAAATTATATAACGCCCTTTTGCCAGGGTATTGTGCAGCTTTTCCTAATTCCTCCTCTATCCTGAGGAGGCGATTGTACTTAGCCAGCCTCTCGCTGCGACAAGGGGCACCAGCTTTGATGAATCCGGCGTTGCTAACTACTGCGAGGTCGGCAATAGTAGTGTCCTCGGTCTCGCCAGACCTGTGGCTGATAATGGTTGTCCACCCGGCCTGCTGTGCTCTTTTGATGACAGCCAGGGTTTCACTGAGCGTGCCTATCTGATTTGGCTTAATGAGGATTGAATTGGAGGCCTTTTGGGCAATGCCCTTTTCCAGGCGCTCCATGTTGGTAGCATAAAGGTCATCACCCACAATTTGAATCTGCTTTCCTAGTTGAGCAGTGAGCAACGACCAGCTTGCCCAATCATCCTCAGCCAGCCCATCCTCAATGCTGATGACAGGGTAATCCGAGGCTAACTTGACATAATAGTCAATCATTTCTGGGGAACCGAAGGTAACACCTTCTTGAGGGAGGACATATTTCCCATGAGCACTGTGATGCTTCCCTCCCTGGTAGAAAGTGCTGGCGGCTGGGTCCAGGGCGATAAATAAGTCCTGGCCAGCTTTATGGCCAGCCATGTCGATGGCTGCTAATATCAGCTCCAGCGCATCTTTATTAGAAGGGAGCCGAGGAGCAAAGCCACCTTCGTCTCCCACATTTGTGCTTAATCCCTTATCTTCAAGCACTTTATGCAGGGAATGATACACTTCGCTACTTATTTGCAGGGCTTTATTGAAGTTGGCAGCGCCCACTGGCATTATCATAAATTCCTGAAAATCGGTAGAGCCTCGGGCATGCTTACCCCCATTTAGAATATTTAACATAGGGACAGGCAATAGGTTAGCTCTTGCCCCTCCTAAATAACGGTATAAAGGAACACCCCGGAAGCTAGCTCCGGCCTTAGCTATGGCAAGAGATGTCGCCAGTAGGGCATTAGCCCCGAGCCGGGCTTTATTAGCAGTGCCATCAAGTTCAATTAGTCGCTGGTCAATAGCTGCCTGCTCTAAAGCGGACATGCCTGCTATTGTTGCAGCAATCTCACTATTGACGTGTTCTATGGCTTTTAGAACGCCGAGCCCCCCATATCTACTTTTATCACCATCCCGAAGCTCCACAGCCTCATATTTCCCGGTGCTCGCCCCTGAGGGGACAGAGGCGACACCCGCGGTGCCATCAACCAATACCACCTCCACCTCTATGGTAGGATTGCCCCGAGAATCGAGAATCTCTCTGGCTCTTACACTTTCGATACTTGCCATTTTTAAGCGTATTCTATGGCTAACTCACTGTCACTGCGAGCGTAGCGAAGCAATCTCATAATTTTTGTGCCTCTTAGCCAAGGAAATTGCTTTACCCACCGCCTCGGTAGCACTCTGAACTCTGATTATGGAATCATCCTCTCGCCCGTTTCGTGACAGCGACCAGGTATTCAATCCGATGACTGGGATACTACTCTTCAGAGCATAAGCAATTTCGCTTAGCGTTCCGTAACCTCCGCCGATTGCAATTACAGCCTGAGCCGACTTTACCACCACTGCATTTCTGGCCTCGCCTAGGCCAGTAACCACGGGAATATCTACCCAGGGGTTTGCCGTGCTTGAATTTTTCCCGGGCAAAATGCCGATGGTCAAGCCGCCTTTTGACTTAGCCCCGCGACAAACAGCTTCCATCACACCGGTCAAGCCACCGCACACTATATTGGCACCCTGCTGGGCTAACAATTCACCAACACTTTTTGCCAGCTTAGCTTCCTTTGGGGAGCAGGAGGAATCTCCGATAACAGCGATAATCATTTCGTAGCTTAGTATATTATATTACCACACAGCCTTGAGTCCCTGCGAATTGCATTGTAGCACGATTTCATGCCGCAGAGGAAAACACGAACGCTATAAACGGTTATCGAACAAACCGCCCTAATGTTGCTTTTTACGAGACAAAGCTTGGTATTGTGGTTTCAGAGGGCTTTTTACCGTTATTAATTTGTCAGGATTGAGACTTTGGCTCTCGTCTCAGTGACAGGCGTAGAAGATGGACTGCTACTACCTCCACCCAGACTAGCGCGTTGCCTATTATAATTCGCTCATACAAACCAAACCAGCCTCTCTGCTCAGTAAAGAACGCCCCTATTATCAGGCCGAAGGCTAGAATACCGGCAATCAGAGTATAGACAAAAATGTTCCTCCAATTCGGGGTGTTCTTGAGGCTGGGTGAGAGCGATAAAATAGCGATAGGGAATAGCAAGCCAAGTCCGTAAGATGCTATCGTGTGGATTATTCCGGCAGTGGTACGCGGAGCTCCAGGGGCATCCATTCGAAAAGCAGCAATCAACATCAGCACAAAGCCAAAGAAAGCAAGAAGTCCGATACCGGCACGGAAGCCCCGGGCTCTACGAATATTGAAAAAGAACCTGGGTACAAAGATCACCAACAGCAAGCCCATAGCCAAAAAACAAATCGATTGTAGCCAACCTATGCGAGTCAATGCCAGGCTGCTGACTGAATCGCGAACCAGGCTGTAACCGGGAATGGATAAAGATGCCGCGAGATCCCCGACAACCACCACAATAGGTCCCACGATACCGACTAGAGCCGGGACACTGTCGATGTTCAGACGTTTAGACATAGATGTTAGCCTTTATGTACCGAGCATAATAGCTGTTGGCTGTCTGCAGTGGGTAATTCATTTCATCAGCGACTCTATGCACAATATTTCCTTTCATTATTATATTATAGTCCAACATATTTATGCGAAGCACACACTCTGCTAGATTGTGACGTACTGATTAAAACAAGCAAATGTTCCCCGACAAAAGACTCTTTAGTTATATCTGATAACCTGGCAGGTATAATGGCTAATCCTCAGGGCCGGGGTAAGGTTGGCAAAAATAAAAAAGCCCACTACTGTTAAGTAGAAGGCTGACAGTTGCCGGACAGGGTGAGTTTTGTCAATCCTACGGGCTCACGCAGCTACCTCCAACCTGATTGCCTGCTCATCATCAACGATCAGTATATTTTCTTGCTTTGCCACCACTTTTCTATTTACTTTAGAGCTTTTTTCACTACCGCTATTAGCTCATCTGGGGTAAATGGTTTGGGTAAAAATGGCCTACCACTTTGCTCTATAAAAGTCATGGTTTTCTCGTCTAGCATACTCCCAGTAGTGAATACTACCTGGTTTGCCAACCGCGGATATTTTTTTTGCAGCCAGTGGTATAGTTCTGTACCGTTAATTTTCGGCGTCCTGATATCAATCAGACAAATGTGATATTGCCTCTCCTCTATCGTATCCTGAGCTATCCTCCCATTGACGGCAACGTCCACCTCAAATCCTTCCTTAGTAAGGACTCTTCGGCACATTTTGCCAATCGATGGTTCGTCCTCGACTATCAAGATTCTCTTCGTGGTACGATCAGGAGTATTTATTGTACGCCTTCTTTAATCAGCGACTCTATAAATAATATTTCTTTTAAGAGTAATATTTCTTTTCAGTATTATAGCAAATATATTTACGCCGTCAAGTGACTAGTTGAACTTGCTCATTGCCGCTTCTATTCCCTGGCTAAGAAAACAATCAATGGCTTCAGATACCGTGGCAATTACAGGCTTGATTATTGCTTTTTCCTGGCGGGAGAAATCGCTGAGCACATAATTGACTATAGCGTCCTCGCTAATGGGTTGCTCTTCTCCCTGAGGTCTCCCAATCCCCACCCTGATTCGGGGGAAGTCCTCGCTACCCAGGGCGGAAATGATAGAATTCATCCCCTTGTGTCCTCCCGAGCCTCCGCTCTGACGGAGGCGAATTTTGCCCACTGGCAAATCGAGGTCATCATATATTACCAGGAGGTCGCTCAAGGGAATGTTATGCTTACGCACCAGGCAAGCCACGGGGTCGCCACTGAGATTCACAAATGTCCTGGGCTTGGCCAACAGCAGCTTCTCACCACTTACTTCGCCAATGCCTACTCTAGCCCGGCATTGCCTGTGGTCAAAGCGGATAGAGTGAAGCCTGGCGAAGTAATTCAGGCACCGGAAGCCAGCATTGTGGCGATTATGGGCATAAATCTTGCCGGGGTTCCCCAAACCGACTATGAGTTTCATTAACTTAGAGTTTATGGGAATTCAGTCACCTGATATTATGGCTGATTCCATCGACGCTAAGCAAATGCTCCTTACCTTAAACAGCAAGCTTCGTTGGCCAAATAACGTTATATTCTACGCAATTTAGCCTTTATACTTTAACGAAGTGTAAGAGAACAAGAGCCACCTATGCTCGCTCTTCTTTCTTGCATGCACTACTAGCTACCATTTTTGAATGAGCCTGTCTTCCTTGTCTCTCATACGTCCTGTAACAGCAAAGCAAAAGTCAACCAAAGCCCAAATCTCTACCGTTGTAAGAAATATATAGCCCACAATTAACCATGTAGTCGCCGCACCTCCAATGCCTAAGATAAGCATTACAATTGCAGTTTCGGTCTTACCAATATAGAATCGATGTACACCTAAGCCCCCAAGGAAAAAGGCAAGCAAAGTAGTAGCAAGTCTTGATTTAGGTGATATATCCAATTCTAGCTTCTTCGCTACTCTTGTGCCACATTTGACACATATCTCAGCTAGCGGCAAAGTTGGAGCACCACACCAAGGGCAAAAACTGGTGCCAGCCCTTGGCTCAGCTCCACAATTCATACAGTTTTCTGATGCCCCTGCTAATTCGTGCCCGCAATTTCTACAAAACATCACCTATTTCCCTGCCAGGCACTTGTAGCTACCATTTTTTAATAAGCTTGCCTTCGCTGTCTTTCATATTTCCTGTGACAGCGACGAAGAAGTCAACAAGAACCCAAATCCCCAGCGCTACAACACAAAACCAGCCCAAAAAGAGCCAAAATAACCCTGTGGTCACCGCACCTACAATGCCTAAGAGAAGCATCACGATTGCAGTTCCGATCTTACCAATATAGAACCGATGTGCACCGAAGCCCCCAAAGAAAAAGGCAAGCAAAGTAGTAGCAAGTCTTGATTTGGGCGATATACCCCATTCTACCTTCTTTTCTAGCTCCCCCGCTACTCTTGTGCCACATTGGACACATAGTTCAGTCGTGGGTATTGTTGGAGCACCACACCAAGGGCAAAAACGGGTGCCAGCCATTGGCTTAGCTCCACAAGTCATACAAAATTCCAGACTCCCTGTTAACTCCGTTCCGCAATTTCTACAGAACATTAGCAACCCTTTTCCTTTATTGATACATCATACGAGAACTAAAAAGAGCTGTCAATACACCTCAAGGATACACTGAGATGTGACGGCAAATCTTCCTATTAAGAAATTATATCCGCTGTGGCCACTTTATTTTTGCGTGGCCTGATGACTTATATTTCAGCCACTTTAATTTATCCTATTTTAGAAAGGCTGCATAAACCACGCTAACTTAAAACATTCGGGAATATTCAAGCTAATTAAATAGTTTTTACGTATAGCGCAATCTCGATTTTTTGCGATTTATCGACGAAAAATGCTAAGAAAGCCGGTGTGTTTGTTCCTCCACTTTATTAGTTCTTCTTTGACGAATTCAAGCTCGTCAGTCAGATATTTTGGAATCGGTTTAGGTTCTTTGTCGACGGGCAGTCCGAAGCCTTCTCGCGACTGATGCATTTGAATGATAAGATTCTCACCCTCCATGACAAGAGCAGCGGCGATTAATTGAGTAAGCACGGCTCTAGGTAGGAACAAAAGTTGACCTTCGTAAGCACGATAAGCTTGTAGTCTGAACGGTGACAGCCACCACTTTTCACGCATTTTAGGACTTCCGAAGAGTGTCAGATTCTCGGCTATTTCGATGAGTAGAGCTTCAACTATAGCTAACTTTTGAGCTTTTTGACGATGACGTTCTAGCAATAGACCTGCGATAGCACCGCCTGCAGCTCCTAACACAGCGGCTATTGCACCCCCGATATTGGGTCGCTCATTTTACTGTCTTTAATTGATTATACCACGAGCAATCCTGAATCTTTGCGATTTTACGAAGGGAAACGCTAAAGGATTAGCTAATTACCGAGACAAAGACAACTTCTTCCCGATATAAGTAACAAGACAGGAAAAACCAGAAAAGATGAAAAGATAGAAATCTACTATATCTATTGCTTTGAAAAAGCTTGTCATTTCTTTGATACCAACGAAAGAAGAATTAACGATTTCGTTGGGAAACCGCACATTTGCAAAGATACAGAACATTAAAACACAGAGTGCGAAAACAAACATCTTGCTACTGACGTCGAAAGCTTTTTCCATACTTTCATGATAAATCGCTTCAATCGCAATGTCAATCGTAATACGAAACACTAGCCAATTCTCGGAACCGCACTCGTTAGCGTCGGTTCCTTCAAGGCTATTCTTGTGCCTTTGACTGCCAACAAGCCTAATGGGGTTAGCTGGTGGTATAATTGAACTAAGAGAAAGTCAATGAGAATAGCTATTCTAATTTGCTGTATTCTTGCTTTGGTCTTCTTAGCCTTGACAGGCTTATCATACACGCCGGGAACTTCATTAAAGATTTCCAGAACTGAACTAGATAACGGGGTCATAATTCAGAATATGGGAAACATTCCTTGCCTTATTTTTGTCAGTTCACCTGAAGGTGTACAGCAGTTTCAACTGGCTGTGGCCGAGAAGGTAACGGTCACTGACATAACAAAGCCGATTGATATTGCAGCAACTAGCGAGATGACGATTAGCTGGGAGGATTGGGAGAGGATGAAGAGGGTACATGAGAAGTGGGTGAAAATCAAATATGATCTATCCTCAAACTTTGCTGATCCCTAGCCCGGGCAACCCATATTTCAAATGTCGTAAGTCTGGGAACTTCCGTCTTGGATTTGACTAATTCAAAGACAAGCTGGAGCGCTACAGCCCAATAAGATTAGTAAATCCAATTCCGATAGACTTAGAATTAAGAGAGTTTCTATGATTTGCCTCCAGCCTTGTCCAGCAATTTCAGGAACTCGGCTTCATTAATTGTCTTTGTTCCCAACTTTTCAGCTTTAGCCAGCTTGGAGCCAGGGTCGGCGCCGACCACCACATAAGAGGTCTTCCTGGTGACGTCCGAGCCTGCCTTGCCACCGAGAGCCTTTATTTTCGTTTCTGCCTCTGAACGAGAGAAGGATTCCAGCTTCCCGGTTAGAACAAATTCCAGTCCGGCTAAAGGTAACTTCTCGGGCTTGGTCTCCTCGACTTTCTCTCTTTCCAGCTTCACCCCAGCCTTTCTCAGCTTATCGATAATTTGTCTATTTCCTTTCTGTCTGAAAAAGGCAACGATGCTTTCAGCTATCTTGGGACCAATAGACGGAAGGGCTGAAAGCTCTTCCTGGCTGGCTTCAGCCAGTTGGTCAATACTGTGGAATTGCTCTGCCAGTAGTTCGGCGTATTGCTCACCGACGTGCAGAATTCCCAGGGCAAAAATAACTCGGGCTAAAGGTCTGGCCTTGCTTATTTCGATGGAACTAAGCACATTGGAGACGCTTTTGTCCGCCATTCTTTCCAGACCGAGAAGTTGCTCTTCAGTGAGATAGTATAAATCGGCGGCATCCTTGACCAAGCCGGCCTCGAACAAGGCCTGACATAGCTTTTCCCCCACGCCATCGATGTCCATTGCCCCGCGGCTGACGAAGTGCTTGATCTTCTCCAGGGCTTGAGATGGGCAGGCGGCATTGGTGCAGCGGTGCATGGCCTCACCCTCAGGCTTTAGTACCTCGCTTCCACAAACAGGACAGCGATTGGGCATAGAGAATATTTTCTCCTTGCCAGTACGGCGGCTAACAATAGGTTCTACGATCTCGGGTATAACTTCGCCAGCCCGCTGCACAACAACCCAGTCGTCGATGCGGATATCTTTACGATGGATGTCTTCTTCATTATGCAGCGCCGCTGAACTGATAACGACACCGCCCACTCGAACTGGCTCTAAAATAGCGTAGGGGTTAAGGCTTCCTGTCCTACCAACATTTATGCCAATGTCAATAAGGCGCGTAGTACCCTGAATGGCGGGAAACTTGTAGGCAATAGCCCATCTTGGCTCGTGAGCCACAGTGCCCAGCTCTTGCTGGAGGGCAATAGAATTGACTTTTACCACTATACCATCAGCTTCGTAAGGAAAATTTTCCCGCCTTTCTACCCAGCTCTGATAATATTTCTCCGTTTCATCGAGGGAACGGCATAGGGTGATATTGGGGTTTATCTTGAAGCCCAGGGACTTGAGGTATTGCATGATTTCCCAGTGAGTGTCGGGCGCTGCCTTGCCTTCAGCCCAACCGAGAGCATAGATGAATATATCCAAAGGGCGCTTGGCAGTGATGCTGGAATCGAGCTGCCTTACCGAGCCGGCAGCGGCATTCCTGGGATTGGCAAAAAGCGGCAGCCCCTCTTTGGCTCTTTCCTCATTAAGCTTTTTAAAACCAGCTTTAGGAAGATAAACTTCGCCGCGGACTTCAAATCTGGACGGCGCCTCCTTGGGCACGGAGAGGGGAATACTCCTGATGGTTCTCAAGTTCCGGGTGATGTCCTCACCACGGTAGCCATCCCCCCTGGTTGCTCCGGTGACTAGCAAGCCATCAATGTAGGTCAAAGCTACTGCCAGCCCATCAATTTTGGGCTCGCAAACAAGGTCAAACTGACGCCCGCCTAAAAGTTTGCTTACTCTTTTATGCCAGGCTGCCAGTTCTTCGTAAGAAAAAGCGTTGGTCAGGCTCAACAAGGGCTGGGGATGTTCGACAACTCCAAACGCTTCTACAGGAGGTGCTCCAATCCTTTGCGTTGGCGAGTCAGGGGTAACAAGCTCAGGATGCTCAGCCTCAAGCTGCCTGAGCCCCCTCATCAACTCATCGTACTCGGCATCGCTGATTTCGGGGCTATCCAGCACGTAGTAGCGGTAATTATGGTGATTAATTACCCCCCGTAGCTCTTCTATCCTCTGCTTGACCTTATTTATGTCCCCCATAAAGCTAATCCCTATTTATAGTATAGCAAAACTCCCTACTATTAATCTTGCCTTGTTGCATCCTTTTTCCAACTCATTAGGCCTGTGCTGTGTGTTACAATTAGACGAGTTTTATGGGAACGCTTTCCCTTGATTCATCTGACGAGCAGCCTCGGGGCTCTTATATCTAAAAGGGCGAGAGCATGAATGAGATAAAGTACAAGCCAATCGGAGTTATTCACTCTCCGTTCAAGGAACCCAAAGGGACACCTATACAGCCTGCAGGTGCTAAAGGTACCAATGGGATAGTCGAGATATTCCCGGAATATGCTGAAGGCCTGAAAGATGTTGAAGGTTTCTCTCACATTATTTTGCTATACCACTTCCACTTATCCAAAAGGTTGACATTGCTGGCAAAGCCCTATATGGATAACGAAACGCATGGAGTCTTCGCCATGCGGGGTCCGAGTAGACCCAACCCTATTGGTATTTCGGTGGTGTGCCTTGTCAGAGTTGAAGGGAATATGCTCCACATTCAAGATGTGGACATTGTAGATGGGACCCCCCTTCTGGATATTAAACCTTATATTCCTGAATTTGACATAAGGGAAGTGAAAAGGATAGGATGGCTAGAGAAAAGTGTGCATAAGCTTTCAGCATCGAAGGATAATGGGAGGTTCACAGGGTAATTTATCTGACTTGCGACAGCAGGACATATGAAGTTCCAGTTCTTGGCTTTTGTCGCTCTGACTTCTCACATCCGTGACACATTGGGCAACGACTGAATTATTTTGAGGATGTGAACATGGCTACGAAACCAGTTGTAATTAGATTCTTTGCTCCAGTGATTGATGCCACTGTCAATGCTCTGATGAGCGCCGTCGACCAGAAAATGAAGCAAGGGACAAAAGAGTTCATCATACTTATCTCTTCGCCTGGCGGCTCTGTTATCCATGGTTTAAGCGCATATAATTATTTGAAGGGATTACCCGCTTCCATAACTACACACAATTTCGGCAGCGTGGACTCAATAGGTATTGTCATATACTGTGCCGGTTCGAGAAGGCTATCAGTACCCCAAGCGAGATTCTTATTTCATGGCGTTAATGTTCAATTTAGAGGGGAGCAGAATTTAGAGGAGAAACTGTTGGAGGAAAGGTTGAAGGGATTGAGGATTGATATGGAGAACATTGCCAGGGTAATTGCAGAGAATACAGGTAAAAACGCCAAAGATATTACCGATGCTATGATTGAGAGGACAACTTTGAATCCAGAGGAGGCTCAGTCCTGGGGCCTGGTGCACGAAATCAAGTCAGAACTATTTGAAGCAGGAAGCGAAGTAATCGCCATACAGTTTCAGCAACAACCGCCGCGGAAGCCGTAACATTAGCCGGGAAGTATGTACCCCACTACTCCTTGTTTCAAACAAAATGATTCGTAGCCTATTGCCTTCAGATTTCGATGCTATACTCAAGGTCATAAATGATGCTGCGCAATCTTACAAAGGAGTAATCCCGGATGATAGATGGAAGGAACCGTATATGTCAGCCGAGGAATTAAAAGAGGAAATTGAAGCTGGCGTCAGATTCTTTGGGTGGTTGGAAGGTGGGCATTTGCTCGGAGTGACAGGAATTCAAGCTCTTAAAGATACCACGTTGATCAGGCATGCTTATGTGCTTCCAGGATGCCAGCGAAAGGGAACTGGCACGAGGCTACTTGAATATCTCACGGGCTTGGCTGAGACTCCGGAAATTCTGGTAGGGACTTGGGCTGATGCCACCTGGGCTATTCGATTCTACGAGAAACATGGTTTCAAACTGGTGTCGTCCAAGGAAAAGGATAGGCTCTTGCGGACATATTGGAACATCCCCGAGAGGCAGATTGAAACCTCAGTTGTGCTGAGGACAATCTCCTCTTTCTAGTTAATGGTATGCTTTCTCAAGTTGTCAATAGCTCGTACTCTTTTACTATATTAGCGATACCTCGGCTTCTCCTCATTGCCAAGTAAGCTTATTTTGATTCTCCCCGCGGCCACCATAGCTGGGGCTTGCCATATACCTCTTATTGCGATATACTTTTTATTGCGATATAGTTTATTACAATATACTTTCACAAGGATTTTCCGGAGGCAAAGATGAGTATTAAAGAAGCTCTAGAGAATACTGCTAGGGAAATACCACATAAAGAAGCCATTGTTCTTGGTGCTCAGAGGGTTACTTATGGGGAG
>Ga0209636_10003825_pt1 | contig 15362 bp, 18 predicted proteins | sample DeeMarSWOR152_54_FD_187464 | JGI IMG/M metagenome (GOLD analysis project Ga0209636, IMG submission 187464) | Marine sediment microbial communities from White Oak River estuary, North Carolina - WOR-1-52-54 (SPAdes) (version 2) | ecosystem: Environmental > Aquatic > Marine > Intertidal zone >...
CATTAGGTTGACACTAAAGGGATGAAATCTCAGAGTTACTCGGACGGCATTCACTTCACGCATTTCTTGTTGTTTGCCTCTTAATGAATTAAGGCTTTTATAATGTTTACATTCTAAAGAAATACTTGGTGGTTTTGTGTCAAAGCCTTCTCGCGAGTTTGACTTAGCTCTCCTGGAGTCGGAGCTTAAGGGAAAAACCCTTATTGTTTATTGGCATCTGCTTAAATCCTCTGGTTCAAAAGTTGGTGTGCGTGAGGTTCAGCGGAAACTGGGTTTTTCAAGCCCGAGTGTGGCGGTTTATCACTTGGACAAGTTGATGTCTTTGGGTCTTGTTGAAAAAACTGTGACAGGTGAGTATGTGCTCATCAGCGAAGTCAAAACTGGCTTGCTCCGTTTTTTCACGAGACTTGGACGTTTCCTCGTCCCACGTTACCTCTTCTATTCAGTGTGGTTCACAACCATGCTGATAAGCTACATCATATTCTATGGACAAAGTCTCTGCGTACACAACACCGCTGCATTAATCTTCGGACTTTCCGCCTCAAGCATTCTATGGTTCGAAACTGTAAGAGTGTTAAGGGAAAAACCATTTTGACAAGGGTGTTCTAAAGTGTAGATTTACCTCTTTCCGGATAGGCAATGATTAAAGTTGATAAATCTCGGGGTTTGTTCTCAACGAACCGTAGCGCGCGCACACAGTCTCTATTGAGATGGAGTCAAAAGGCCTTGTCAAAGCAGTTAAACCGGTAATCGAAGATTTTTCTAGAAAGTTATAAATCTAAATAATAAAAAGAGGTTAATAGATGAAAACAAAAGACGTAGTAATTGTCATCCTTGCAGCTGTCGTGTTTGTCCTTGCCGTAACAATAGCCTACAATTTTCTAACGGTTCATGAGTTGAAATCCGGTTATACGGATATGGAAGGTCTCTTAGAATTAGAAGCATATCCTAGAATATCCGAGACTGTTCCAACTGTGATGGTTTATGTTCTCATTCCAATGTACGACCAATATGAGATTTATCTAACTGAGAATGGAATACCAATAAGCGCGTTAGAAGGGTTCTCAGAAAACGATTTAGTGAGAATCGAAGGTATGTTATACAGCCTAGATGCAGTAGATCAAAGCGAGACTTACTGGATGATTGAAATATTCAACATCTCTGAAGGCGATTAATCGCGCGCTAGACCTTAATGGATTTCCTTTCGAGCGCGCGCGGTCTCAGAGGCATTAAGTATCATGTCACACACACAAAAGTTTTAACTATACGTCAAAACATCGCTTACTAGGAGATAGTAAAATGACCGCATCGAGGATCCGTGCATTAACAGAAGACGATTTAGACGCAGTGGTGGAAATTGACAGGAAAATTCTTGGAAAAGCCAGACGTGAATACTGGAAAAGAAAGATCAGATACGCTGATATCTATCCTAGACCTGCCTTGGTCGCAGAAATAAAGGGAAAAGTCGTTGGGTTCATACTGGGGTACGTGAGCGGATGGGAATTTGGAGTGCCAGATACTGTTGGATGGATCGATACGATAGGTGTAGATCCAGACTACCAAAACCGAGGAATCGGAAAAACCCTATTCAACAAACTGATTGAGAGCCTCAAAAGAACTGGGAAGGAGGCACAGCCGGAAGCCAAAGAAACCCCAATAGAAGGCGTAAATGTGGTCTACACCCTAGTGAGATGGAACGACTGGAACCTACTCAGATTCTTTCACAAAATGGGATTCAAAAAAGGCGATATGATCAGCCTCGAACAAAAAATACGCTAGTCTCTTCACAATATGTCTTGCGTTCACAATATTAGTTGTCCGACCGATCAGCCAATCTTATGATCTCATTTCTGTTGTAGCGCGCGCTGATAGACCAGCAGGACCAGACCCGATAATCATTAAATCATAGACCTCGTCTTTTCCCCTCATTTTAGCTCCCTCTGCCACCATTGAGTGGTTTAATTAAGATATCAGTTAGTTCCATTGAATAGCGACTCTCCTGATAAGGATTGGCTCCGTAAACGATAGATTAAATTTTCTAAGCTGATCTTTGATTAGAAATGGGTTCATGAGCAGGTCCTTTATTCCTTCAACGTGAGCAGCTCCGACAAACGTCAGTATCCTGGGGTCCTTTCCTTCGTTTAGATTCTTTGATCCTATCCACGCTAACCTGGCAGCCATCAAAGCATTACGTTCATCTATCAGAACCTGCCATACAGAAGGAAAAAGCTTTCGACTAGCCTCTATTTCTCTCTTAGAGTTGTTTATCACTCTATCTTTGAACCCTTTCTCCCAAAGCCAAATATGATCCTCATCTACCCCACGGTGCATCTGCAAGCCTATGCGGCCTCTCTCAAAAGGGGTCATTCTGCTTCTTATCCTAAGCCTTATCTCATGTTCTGTCATGTCTATCAGCCATATGTTGGCGTCGACGTTTCCTAAGGCTTCCGCGGCTCCGGTGAATTCACAGAGGCCTTTGCATGATCCGCTTTTTGGACAATTTAAGCATGCGGTGTTGAGATGTTGGAAGCGTCTCCAATCGAGTTCGATGGCGACATCTTTAGGTTTCAAAGACTTTATTGACTCATAGGCGTCGTTAATGCTACGTCTTGTAAAGTGAGCAGTACCAACGATGTCAACATACTCATTATAGTCGATATTGAAGATCTCTACCATTATGCTCACTGGAACTAGTCGATTTCTATCTTGCGTGAATCGTTTTCAAGAGTGTTCTCCTTTTTGGGGATTGTTACTTCCAGTACACCATTCTTGTACTTTGAAGATGCCTTTTCGAGGCTTATGTTGCTCGTTGGCAAGTTTATCATCTTGTAAAAGTTTTTGGCCTTAACCTCAACCTTGCCTGCAGTGACATTCAATTGTATATCATTCTTATCTTCACCGCGCACTTCAAAATAGATCTTTATCGTCTTCTCGTCCTCGAAGATATCCGTCAATGGTTCCCCGGTCTCTTTCAAAGTACTCTCTGGAACTTCGAACGGTCTTTGTGGTCTTGGTCGGGGTCTCATAGGATTCAGTGGTTCAAAGGGGTTAAAGGGGTCAAGTGGCTCCCAAGGTTGATCTGATCGAAAGCGCCCCTGAATACTGTATCCCTTTACACCGTCTCTATCAATTTCGTTAATCTTCCATTTGCCTCTGAGGTCCCCGTTTTTTGTCGCTTTCTCGATCTCACTCATCATTCTCTGAATTATTTTCCTGAGGTCGCTGTTGAACACATCGAATTCTCCAAATTCGTCAGATGACACCATCTTTCACCTCCCTAATAGTTTTCAATTTCTTCCAGAGCCTCTATTAGACGCCTAAATGCGAAGCTTATCAGAATGAATCTTCTCTGCCCAAAATCTGAACAACGATATATTCCCCTATCGACCTTTTCTAAGAGTCCCCCTTCTCTGAGTTTTCTGGTGTTTTCCCAAACAATTTTGGAATTCAAATTCAGGTCCCGCATGAAATCTCCAAAGTTCATTGTGCGATCGTCTTCCTCCATAAGTCGTTTCATCATCCTCAAGCGGGTCTCATGGCACAAGGCATCAAAAATCTTTGAAAATCTCTGAAAATCATCTCCTAAAGCCTCTAATTCGTTTTCCAGCTGCTCTTTTGGCCAGTCGGTAGGAGAAAGAGGAATATCAAACAATACTTCTCCGTCTCGAACTAATTGCAGCTTCAGTTTCATTCAAGCTCCCTCTTGTTACCATTAGGTAATTACTACATGGTAGTATATAAACATTACTTTTTGGTAATAATTCTATGCATACATGAGAGATCCGAAACTAGTTATGTTATCCCGTTCAACAAACAAGCAAAAGACATTACGGGGACTAGCATTTGGTGCGCGTGTTAAAGGCTGATTCGTGAAAAGATGAGGAGATACAGGGCAAAACGAAAAGCTGTACTGGAAGATGTTAAAGAAGAAGAAGAAGAGAATTAAAATTTAATCCAACCAACCAACCAACAAGGACGGCTAATAAACAACCAACGGACGACGGGGACAACGACGGACGGGGACAACGACGGACGGGGACAACGACGGACGGGGACAAACGGGGACAACGGGGAGAGCAACGGAGACGGCTAATTGACAACGGGAAACGGGGAAGGTACCACTATTTTCTGGCCTTTCAAAAAGTGTATAGTCGGTTCAGCACATACATACAAGGTACAGGAAGGACATAATGGAATAGGAATAAGGAAGGTACCATAAGAAACTACTGTAGATGTGTGTTATCGAAATCGAGTATACGCTTCCCACTTATTAGACATCTGAGTCTTTGTAGCCACCCTCTCTTAGCATTTTTTCACGAAATGCTTTGTCATTTTGAAACTTCTCAATAAAACGGTTATCCTCAACTTTTCTTCTCATAAAGATTTTACCAAAACCAACGTGAGACACCTTGAAGCCTTCTTGTTGCCATTTTTCAGCCTCCGCAATACTATCGGTAGTTCTGACATCATACTCTTTTTTGTCTTCGGTCATGACTTAATCACCATTATAATAAAAGGCCCACATTGTCTTTAACCATTTCCCTGCAACCACCCACCCTCGTTTTGGTTGGCGCGCGCGGTGTACTTCTGTAAGATACAATGTCGATAATACTAGAATAGAATAGGATAGTGAGCTAATACTATGAGGGGAAGAAATGCACAAAAAGTTATACCTATAATACACGTGCGTGTACTTTTATAGGAGCGGATACCAAATATCAATAATAGGTGATGGCGAAAAAACTTGCCGCTCCCAAAAAACTTACCCAAAAGAAGTGCTTGTAAGATTATAACTAATAGTCATAACGACAGTGAGCGCGCGCGAGAGAGAGAAAAACATAGACTTTTCCTATTACGAAACATTGATACTATTGCTGATATATTTGAAGCATTATATCGCTCGCCTAATCATGGTAACAAGTCCCGCCCGATGGATGAGCTAATTTACATACACTTGTCCAAAAAAACTAATGAGCGAGGCTATTCAGAAGCGTTTAATCGGCTTTCCTCCGAATTTCCCAATTGGGAGGGACTAGCGGAAGCCGATCCAAAAGATGTCAGAAACTTGATTGAATCAGCAGGATTGGGAAATCAGCGAACGAGAGAATTATTGGCAAACATCAAGAGGATTAGATCCGAATTCGGGCATCTAAACTTGGATCAATTAAATCATTGGAACAGCAAGAAGATATTCAATTTTCTAACCTCTTTAAAGGGTATTGGACCAAAAAGCGCATTATGCGTTATCTTGTTGAAATCTGAGCCTTCTAGTTTGATGAGTAAATCACCCACTAGTGAGGGAGTAACTGATATTGCAAATTCTTGACCGACCACATCTTGAAGGCATTTTGATCTTCTAAACTTTTGTAGAAGATCTTCAATTATCATGTAGAGGGCACCGCAAAACTCATTAGATATCTTTTTCTTAAAACCTTTGCCATTTTCAGCTTTCAATAGGGAAAACGCAATATTCAGTAAAACACATTTCATTATTGAGAGAAGTGTTCAAAGTGTCAACACAAAATAGACCTTTGAGAAAAATAGCTACAGATAATCCTATCACTGAAATATGGTCTATGCTGAGTTTTTTTGAGAGTGGCTTCAACGTAGAGAATTATTTGAAGGAAAAATTCGGCCCTCCCGCCACCAATATCGGAGAAATCTCGAGCAATATTGCGCTTTCTATGAAAGCTGCGAGAGAATATTACAAAGCAGCAGAAGAGGTAAGTATTCTGACTAAACCAGTCTTGCTTTTCTATGGCATGTCCGCACTATCCAAAGTCCTCTTCGGAACGACTCACGCGAAGGAATCTCCAAGCCGGAGCCACGGTCTTCAAGAAGTTGAAGACTGGAGCGGCATTTCCTCAGACCTATCTGTCAGGATACTGAAAGATGGCACTTTCCCCCAGTTTCACGGTTGCTTCTGCAAGGATTCACTTCGGAATCGGGTTTTATCACTGAAGGAATTATTCTCTTTAATTCCTGAAGTCAAAGTCGGCTTTGAAACCGTGTATAAAGAAAAATCGAAAGCTCTCATGGTCAATCGCATATTTTATGGAATTAGTCTTGTTGACTCAGAACTTCAGAGATATGAAAATTTGGAAGAACAAATCGGAAGTATTCCCGAGGTTGAAGAAAGATACGGTAAGAATATACAGCGATACGGAGGCAGGATTAACCTTTTCTGTATTAACAGAGACGCTCTAGACCCAACGATACGTGCAGTATCAGGAGAAGAATACATCATTCTACCTTTGAAAAAGGGAACAAAAACCGTGATTGTTCCCGAAATGAGTTTGCATTATTTGGTAGCTTATCTGCTTGGAATGTTCTCAAGATATCATCTGAAAGAGTGGGCGGAACTTGTGAAAGGAGAGAAATCTGGAGAAATCTACATAATCCAGAAGTTTCTCGATACAACAAAACGCAAGTTCCCGAACATGATTCTTAATGAAATCCATAATCGCAACTTCCTTTTCACAAGTCCCAAGATTGAGGTTGAAGAAAAGAGACTGAGCCGAGAACAACTCAGGCAGATATACAGATATGTCAAGGATGAGCTCAATCGTGAACTCAGATCAAGAGGTATTTGACAAATCGAAGAAGAAGATTAAATTTTAATCCCAAACCCAAATGAACAAAGCATCACTCATTTACAGTAGCGAGCGAGCGAGCGAGCGCTAAGTCCAAGTGTTAGAAGCAGGTGCTGGAACCCTAGTTTGCTGCGGACAAGACATGACCTTAGTGCAATAACGCGCGCGCGTCTTGTTTTGACTCAGTATAGTTCGTATAAAAGAGTGAACAGATTAGTGTTCGCTCAAGTAGACTAATCGATGCTAGTCTTTCTTCTCTGATTTCGGTATTCCCAGCCATCTTGGAGTTCTATTAATATACTCTCGATAAGCCTTCCCGTAATGTCCAAGGGTGGAGGCTTCTTCCATCTTTATGAAATAGACGGCTCCAGTCGCTTCTATAATGGGAAACACCAGGAAGACCCATGAAGCCGAAGCGATGCTCACACCCAAGAGTAGCAAAAATGAAGTTACATACATGGGATGTCTCGAATAGCGATATAATCCTCTGGTGACTGGTTCACCAGCTGGGGTGCTAGCCCAATTCACCAGGACTACTATGAATCCAACTAGTCCTATTAGCGTAATGGGAAGACCAACATAGAACCATATTGTCCCTAATTTTAACGGTAGGAAAACAGAGTATGCCACGGCTGCAAAATAGATAAACTTGGAGACAACGAAAAATAACAACGTAGGCTTAGACAAACGTGGGCCTTCTTCACCGCTAGGTGCACCCTTTTTTCCCATCACGAGAAGACAGAGAATAGTTACCAATAGAGAAGGAACCATGAAAATCCAAGCGTTCCATAAACCCAACTCAAACTCTGGTACAATCGACATGATTTCCTTTCTTGTGTTTTCTCCCTTAAATTATTTGGGAAACAATGTTGTTACCTTAGTTTCTTCCACAAGTCATAAAACAGAAGCAGATCAAACATAATTTTATGTCATCAACACGTGTGCATGAAGCATTTTACAGGGTGTTTGCATGAGTGTTTCTGATGAAATCATTGCTTATTGGCAACAGTTTCAGAAAGAAAGCGGGATCACAGACTCTTTTACGGGTGCTTGGGCTTTCGGGGACAATCCTGAACTGACTGATGAACTGTTAGCGCTGGTGTTGATGGGCAAAAAAACAGGAACTGCAACACTGGTTATCGAGTTAGAGCTGGACGGAGAGAAGATGCCCGATGTTGGAGACTACAGTGTCATTTTGGACGGTAAGGGGCAACCTGCGGGGATTATACGGACCACATCAGTTGTAGTAAAACCTTTCAATGAGGTTGACGAAGCTTTTGCCTATTCTGAGGGGGAAGATGATCGTACACTAAAGTCGTGGAGAAGAGAGCACTGGAAATACTGGACTCGAGTTGGTCAAAAAAAAGGGTTCACGATGAAGGAGGACCTTTTAGTGATCTGTGAAAACTTTGAACTCATCTATCCAAGAAATCCCCAATACTCTATTTGCGATTTGCTGAAAGGATCGATGCACGCATGATGGATGCGCGCATAGGCTATTGATTTCATTGTTGAGGGTAACTTTTTGAGTAAAATTTGCCCCTCGTACTATTAGTCTTAGTTTGTTATGAGGGGTAAGTTTTCTGTGTTTTTTACCCCTTACTCAATAGAGTGTATAGTCAATTTCGAACACACATATCTATTATCGTTTCTGATGGTACCTTCCTTCCTTATTCTTATTCCACGATGTCCTTCCTATACTTTGTATGTATATGCTAAACCGACTATACACTTTTGAAAGGCCAGTAAGTAATGGTCCTTAGGCCGTCTACCGTCGTTTCCCCCGTTGGTCCCCGTTTGTCCCCGTCCGTAGTCGTTCCAAGTTGGTTGGTTGGATTAAAATTTAATCCCAAACCCAAAATAAGACAAATAGATGCATAGGAACAGAAAGAGATGTATAGAAAAATGAAATTATTACGGACTCCAGATGAAAGATTCGGGAATTTGCCGAATTATCCATTTGAACCTCATTATATTCAGATAGACGAAGAAGGTGTCAGTATCTGCCTTCATTATGTGGATGAAGGAGCCAAAGATGCAGACCCCGTACTTCTAATGCACGGAGAACCAACGTGGTCATTTTTGTATAGACACATGATTCCAATTCTGGTGAAAACAGGATATAGGGCAATAGCTCCAGACCTCATAGGATTTGGGAAATCAGATAAACCTACCAAAATCGAAGACCACACATATCGAAGACACGTGAAATGGATAACGCAATTTGTTGAAAAGCTTGATTTGAAAAGGATTTCTATGTTCTGCCAGGACTGGGGAAGCTTAATCGGTTTAAGAGTAGCAGCAGAGAACTCAGAAAGATTCGACAGAATTGTACTCTCAAATGGAGGACTTCCAACTGGTGCTGAAAAGATGACTAAAGCATTTATGAACTGGCGGAAAATTTCCAGAACAATCGACCCTTGGCCTGTGGACAGATTTGTCCAAGCTGGAACGGTCTCCGAATTATCCGATGACGTAATTGCGGGTTATCAAGCACCATTCCCAGAGGAAAAGTACAAAGCAGGAGCCAGAGCTCTTCCCAGCCTTGTCCCTATATCCACAGATGATCCTGAGCATGAAACGAACAAAAAGGCAATAGAACGATTTAGAAACTGGAAAAAACCCTTCTTAACGGCTTTTTCAGATGATGATCCTATTACGAGAGGCGGAGACAGACTGTTTCAGGAAGTAGTTCCGGGAGCTAAGGGACAATCCCATAAAATAATTAAAGATGCCGGACATTTTGTGCAAGAAGATAAAGGTTCCGAATGCGCAAAAATAATGATTGATTTCATAAGAAACAATCCTATGTAGAGTCACCCCTTCAGCTATTATAAATAATTGTTTGATCTTTGAATGATCATGTCAATCCGCGTGCGCACGCAGTCGTTAGTGTTCTAAGCATTAAAGCATAATTCAGTGTAGGTTTATCCTTGCGTCATACGTTTTGTTCTTTATTTTTGCGCTCGATTCGTTGCGTGGATATACCTGCTACAATTATTCGGTAGGCTTGCAAATAGTTCTCCGCAAATCTTTGGGCGTACTTCTCTGTGCCTCTCTGCGCATTCTTGGAGTTTCTAAGATGATGGTAAAACTCATGAAGAATTACATGTGGATTATGAAGAACTTCCCTATCAGAAATGTGAATCGTTCGTTTCTTCGCGGCGTAACACGCCAGTTTTTTTGAGTGCCGCTTCGGCATGCCCACTCTAAGGTTTGGCTTCGCAACCTCATAATGCTGACTCAACAATTGAAGAGCTTCTTCAGTGTCTTTAGAAAGAATTAAGTTAACAACTTTCGCTCTAAACGATAAATCAGCAGTGGATATATTCGACAAGGCCATTCCTGCTCACGTGTGCCTGCTTTGCGTTCTCACCAACCGTGCTTAATTGTGGAAGGCGGAGTCCCCTTCTTCTTTCGTTTTTCATGCTTCTCAGCGCCCTTAAACTTGTGGATTTTAACGACACCACGTTCGAGTGCAACCCAACACTCATTGTTTAGATGTCGACGGTAAACAAATTTGTTTACTAACCTCTTCAACTCTTGTGGAGACAATTTTCCGGAATCTACCAATACGTGATTGTTATCAGAAATAACCTTCACTTTGAGGGTTCTGCGCAAAAAACTAGACAGGGTTTCTCTTTCATCTCCCAACTCGCCCAAATCCACTTTTAACTTCCTCTTCCACCACGAGAACAAAGCACTCAACCTCCACAATGATAAGAGTCACAGTGGCTTAAAAGTTGCATGCGTCTTTAAGTCTGCGACAACAATTAGCATACTTAATAGCTATGTTGATGTGCGCGATCGCTTAATCGCGCGCGCGCCATTTGAAAGCAAGGTGGGTCGTTGTCAAAGGCACGCTTGAAATGGTCAGTGCGAGCGCTCGATGTCTCTATTGTGAAAAAGGTTCAAACCCAACAGGTATCAACATGTCTGAAGCAAATTCCGAGAACTTAAACCTCGCCCTATCCACGGTCGCGAGAGAGAGAAATACGCAGAAATTGAGCTTTAAGTTAGATTTTAAAGCAGTTTCTAGCAATATATTTATAGTCATATGAATTCAATTCCTTCTTAGATGACGAACGACGACGCGGAAAACTTGAATAACCAAATTCAATGAAAATGAGGATTGAATGTGTGACAAAGGGTAGATACACAGAAGAGCAGGTGCTTAACTTAGCCAGAAGAGCCTACAATGAAGGAAGAGCCAACTTTGATGTTGTACCAGAGAAATGCGCTCTTCTGGTCATTGATATGCAGAATGAGTTTGTTAAACCACACTGGACACCTGATTGGGTTCCAGAAGCAACCAAACAAGTTCCGCGTATCAAAAGACTGATAGAACATTGTAGAGAAAAAGGGATACCCATTATCTTCACTGTCTATTCCAAGACCCACAACTATCTTGACCGCCCAAAAACCGGACCTTCCATGCCTGGCCGCTATTCAGAGTTGGAAATCGACCGATCTTCATTTTTCGCGAGAGGACAAGTCTGGCCTGAACTTGCACCGAGAGGGGACGAAATAGTCATTCACAAACCCTCCTACGGAGCTTTCTACGATACTCCGTTGGAGACAATTCTCAAGAACTTGGGAAAAGACACCGTAATAATTTGTGGAACTTTGACTAATTATTGTTGTGGAATGACAGCTCGGCAAGCCTACGAGAGAAGCTTCAAAGTTGTATTTGGAAGCGATGTAACATCAACAGATGATCCAGATATGCAAGAACCTGAATTGAAAGTGTTGAGGAAAGGGTTTGCAAAAGTTCTGACCGCTGATGAGATCATTGAAATACTGAATTAGACTAGCGCGCCTTCTTCACCCTGCTTCCTGCCTTTTGTTGCACTTTCATGTTTGGTTGGTTGGATTAAAATTTAATCCCCACACACACAAGGTTCGGAGGAACGCGCATTCTTCCAAAAGTCATAAAAACTGCTTCAGTGCAAGCATAGCAGAAAATGAAAGAGATCTGACCTGAATGGATGGCACGACTGATTTCGCAAAACGTGGTCAAGCAAGATCTAGGCTTTCTCCTGTTTTTGTAGTTTTTATGACGCTATTCATAGATGCAACAGGATTTGGTATCATAATTCCTCTTCTGCCATTCTATGCAGAGACTTTCCAAGCAGGGTCCGCTGCTCTAGCGGTTTTGATAGCTTCATTCCCGTTAATGCAATTCATTTTTTCTCCAATATTGGGGAGAATATCGGACAACGTGGGAAGGAAACCAGTTCTTGTAATATCCATCTTGACCTCAGCAGGAAGTTTCGTCCTCTTTGCAGTTGCCAACTCTTTCTTCATCCTTCTCCTATCTAGGATCGTTGCTGGATTGGCTACTGAGACTGCGGTAGCTCAAGCCTACATCGCTGATATCACTAGCAAAAAGGAAAGAGCGTCGGGGATAGGTAAGATAGGTGCTGCTCATGCAGCAGGGTTTATAATTGGGCCCGCAATAGGAGGCACTTTGAGTGTTTATGGGTTTTCAGCGCCTGGTTTTGCTGCTGTCTTCTTAACCGTGATAAACCTTCTGTTTGTTTTGTTCTTTCTCCCAGAATCGCTTCCACAGGAAGATTCCATCCTACAAGTGGTAGCAAACTCAAATGACGGCTTTCTACGTAAGTTACTAGATGCTTTTTCGAAACCTTTGATAGGTACTGTTCTTTTGATTTTCTTCATTGTGTTTCTTTCGTGGTCAGCCATACCTGTAATCATGCCCCTTCTTGGCGTAATCTTCTTCGGCTTCGGATCTGTGGAGATGTCCTATTTCTTCATCTACATGGGGACTATCCAAATCATGTGGCAAGGGGTAATAATCGGAAGGCTTACGGAGAAGATTGGTGAGGAGCAGCTCATAGCATTCGGTCCTCTACTCTTGATGTTAGGAGTATTTCTGATGCCCTTGATTCCAAATATTGTAATATTCGTTTTCTCGTTGACCATTATATCCCTTGCGAGCGGAATGATGCGAACTGTCGTGCCCAGCTTCATTTCAAAGATCAGCCCCACAAATGAGCAGGGAGGCATATTGGGAGTGACAAATGGGATAGCAAGCATCGCACGTGTTCCAGGGCCTCTAATTGCAGGTTTTCTTTTCGAGTTTGCTGGATCAGCTGCTCCCTTCTTCGCAAGTGCAGCCATGTTGATGGTCGCCTTTGGTTTCGGATTCAGAGTGCGCGCGAGGCGTGTGAGATCTTGAGAGTATACATGCATGCACACAAGTGAAACGTTTTCTTGATGGATAAGCGCGCGCGACGGGTCTTATTCAAGGGCATGCTTGATGCAGACTTCGCCATCTTCCCGGAAGAAAAGACCAGAAGAATGCAGCAGCTTGTGCAAGATAGAATTCCTCCAGAAATCGCAGCTCAAGTTTCAAATGTGTTCGGTCGGGGGATGCGTGTGCTTCTGGATAAAGATGGTATGTTTGCTCAATTGAAGACCATTCTTCCCTCCATTAAGGCTCCACCGCCTCGTCCACCGACGCAACATGAGTTTCTTGAGGTTGTTAACGACTTCTTATATCATGCTGTCTTCACTGCAAAGCATCTACGGCGAGGTGAGTTATGGTGGACTGTAACATGCCTTAACTGTTATATGCAACGGCTACTGCTTCGGCTGATGGAATGGCACGCTCTTGCAACGCATGGCCGGAACTACGATACTTGGTTTCGTGGACGTTTCTTGGAAGAGTGGGCACACCCTCAAGCATTGAAGAAACTACCTAGTGTATTCGCACACTATGACGAGGACGACACCAAGGATGCTTTGTTGGCGACGATGGACTTGTTTCACTGGATAGCGATGGACACAGCTGGGAAGCTTGGGTACGCATACCCAACAGAAGCAGATGAGCATGTAACCAAATGGATAAGAAAATGCCTCTCGTAGAACGCGTAAAACAATGTTGAGCAGGGTTATGCGCGCGCGCCCCGGCCTAGATTCAAACTCGGAAAGTTAGATTCACATGTTTCTGTTGATTGCGCGCGCCTACCAACCTGATCATCAGCACCTTAGAATCCTCTCTTTCTTCACAGAACGACAAAACATGCATGTTGCAAACGAATAGATGAAGAAAACAACTATTAAATGTCAAAAAAAGATAGGTAGGACTGATAGTAAAGGAGGAAGATGTTCAGTGCCATTAGAAGAGAATAAGGCTATAGAGCGTGCGCGCGCCAAAATTGCTTATTTCTCTATGGAAATCGGATTAGTGAATGAAATTCCCACATACAGTGGAGGTCTAGGAGTTTTAGCCGGTGACACGATAAAATCAAGCGCAGATTTGAAGCTCCCGTTAGTCGCTGTCACGATGTTAAGTAAAAGTGGATATTTCCGACAGGAAATCACCGAGGAAGGAAAACAGATGGAGCACCGAGTTGAGTGGGAACCATCAAAAATTATGGAGTTGCTGCCTACAGAGACGAAAGTTCAAATTCAAAAAAGAGAAGTGAGCATTAAGGCATGGGTCTACAATGTGCAGAGTCTAACAGGAGGAGTAGTTCCCATCCTTTTTCTTGACACTGACGTGGAAGGAAACCTTCCAGAGGACAAAGATATTACTTCGTTCTTATATGGAGGAGACGAAAGATACAGGTTAAAACAGGAAATTGTTTTAGGAATCGGCGGCTCAAGAATGCTCGAGGCGTTAGGCCTCAGCATTAGAAAATATCACATGAACGAGGGGCATTCCAGCCTCCTCACGTTGGAGCTACTAAAAAGATATAGAATGGACATTGACAGAGTCAGAGAGCTGTGCATATTCACTACACACACACCTATGGAAGCAGGGCATGACAAATTCTCCTACGATCTTGTTCAGGAAATAATGGGAGAAATCGTTCCCTTGGAAGTCCTAAAGAAATTTGGCGGGCATGAGCAAAGGTTGAACATGACTCGCCTTGCACTGAACTTAAGTGAATTTGTCAACGGTGTAGCCAAGAGGCATAAGGATGTCTCTAAAGCGCTTTTCCCCGGCTATGAAATTCAATCGATAACCAACGGCATCCACTCTTACACTTGGACTTCCGAGAGTTTCAGGGCCTTATACGATAAGTATATGCCTGGATGGGCAAATGAGCCGGAGTTACTAGTGAGAGTAAGCGGAATTCCAGACGAAGAAATTTGGCAGGCTCATATGGAAGCAAAAAGAGTGCTGATTGACTACGTTAACAAGGCGACGAACATCGGCATGGATTACGACACCCTAACTCTGGGATTCGCCCGAAGAGCTACAGGATACAAAAGGGCGAACCTGTTGTTTTCAGACCTGGAAAAACTAAAAAAGACCAACAAAAAGGGAAAGATGCAGATCGTTTTTGCCGGAAAAGCCCATCCTAAGGACGAATCGGGAAAAAGGCTGATTGAAGAAATTTTTGGTTACATTGAGAAGTTAAGGGATGCAATAAAGATTGTTTATTTAGAAGGTTATGACATGAGCCTCGCGGCTCGGTTGATTCCAGGAGTTGATGTTTGGCTAAACACTCCCTTACGACCGTTAGAAGCCTCAGGCACAAGTGGAATGAAGGCAGCACATAACGGTGTAATAAATTTCAGCGTCTTAGACGGCTGGTGGGTCGAAGGTTGTATTGAGGGTGTTACAGGCTGGGCCATAGGTCCGCATCCAGATGAGCAGCTCTCAACCGATGAGGCCAAAATTAGAGAGTTAGATGATTTGTACAACAAGTTAGAATACATAATCATCCCAACGTTCTATCAGAAGAGAGACGAATGGATACGGATGATGGAGAATTCCATAGGAAAGATTGC
>Ga0209636_10003826_pt1 | contig 15361 bp, 22 predicted proteins | sample DeeMarSWOR152_54_FD_187464 | JGI IMG/M metagenome (GOLD analysis project Ga0209636, IMG submission 187464) | Marine sediment microbial communities from White Oak River estuary, North Carolina - WOR-1-52-54 (SPAdes) (version 2) | ecosystem: Environmental > Aquatic > Marine > Intertidal zone >...
ATTGGAAAATTCTGACTGTGACCAACTTCTACCCCAAGTATCAGACGATCCTCCCAAAGTATCTGTGGTCTCGGTTGGGTAATCTAATAAAGTAGAAACAACTTTTCCAGAAGTTGTATAATTCGTACCTCCATTCCAAGATAGTTCAACATAAATTTTGGCCGCGGGGGCATAATCTCCTCCAGTATATTCAAAACTGGCTTCTATTCCGTCAATAGTGGCACCTGCAGGAACCCCAAAACTAAAATTGTAATAATCCTGTTTATAATTGTAATAATCAGGAGAAGTAAACCAGTTATTGCTTGTGTAAGCATCTTGAGGATCTGTCCATTGATTGTAATCATCTCCTGTCGCTGAAGGATTTTTCCAGCCCGTATCTGCCGCCAATGCTTTCCATATAAATCCAGTCTTCATTTTTCTATTCCATACCGCCGGAGTTGTTTTAGCGTGAAATACATCATACCAATTTCCTTCTTCTATCTCTTTATAAAATTTCTGCCCTAAAAAGCTGGTAGAAATATATTTGTCTTGTCCGATTTTCTGGGTAATACCGCTAATTCTTCTTTTTTCTAAAACCTCATTTTCAAAGGGCTGACTGGGATTTTCTGACCTGTAAGCATAAATAATAAATTCTTCATTCGTCTCTCGATCTTTTATCAATTTATGCGGGCCAATTCTTTCAATCGGTGCTTTCAATCGGTATTCTGCGGGAGTTTGTAAATCCTGAATTTTATCAATGCCTGCTGGGGCGGCTAATGCAACTCCCACAATCCCCAAAGCAATCAAAAGACTTTTAATCTTCCTTCTAATCCAGTAATAAGCATTGATAAACCAGTTTTTGATTTTGTTAATCATCTTTTTAATTTATTGTGAATTCAAATGTTACTGTTACTGAAGTAGGCGTTCCGCTTATACTTTCTGTTTTCCAACCCACATAATCTAAAGCGTCTATGCTTGGATTGCTTAATGTCCCGTCATCATCTTCACTATTATTCGCCGCTGCTGTAATATCCGCGCTATCACAAACAGCACAGTTAATCCCTTCCGCATCGCACTCGGTTAGTTGCCCAACTATATTTGTTCCTCCCAAACATTGAACGTGAACCGCTGTTATAGTTATTGCTACAGGGGATTTCCAAACAGGATAATCATCAGTAGCAATTGGGTCTAATATTGTAAAAGCTTTAGAACGCACTTCATTGTCTAATTCAGTTTGAACAAAAGCGGAAGTAGCAATAGAAGTGTCATTATCATTCGCCGCTGGAGTTGTGGCTACAGAAGCTCCCATTGTCCAGCCTGTTACTGTTATGCTATCGGCTATAGTTGTCGCATTGCCTATACTTGTTACTTCACCAGTAAGGTTAGCATTAGTGGTAACTGTTCCAGCGGTTAAATTTGCTGCTGTCCCCGAAATGTTAGTCCCCACAAGAGCCGATGGCGTGCCTAATGCTGGGGTTACTAAAGTTGGTGATGTGCTAAATACTGCTACTCCTGTTCCAGTTTCGTCATTAAGAGCGGCAAGCAGTCCCGCTGAATTAGTTAGCGTTCCTTCTTTGCCCGCAAATTGTGTTTGTATTCCTGAAGTTACTCCGTTAAGATAGCCGAACTCCGTTCCGTCAACCGTGGTTACTCCGGCAAACCTGTTAGCGTCAATGTATCCCGTGCCATAAGTCAGATATTCTGAAGTGCCGACTGTCATTGTGTTGCAATCTCCTGTTGAGCAATCAAAGACATCAGTAATATCTCCGCCACCAGTTCCCAGTTGTACATCGGTGCCGGCATCATCTGTAAACCATAACTCATTAGGAGTTGCGGTATTTACCCATATTTGCCCTTTCCCAGCAACATCTGCGTCAGCATCTGCTTGCTCTTGAATAAATAAGGTTCCGGGATTTATAGTTAATGCCCCAGCCATAGTATCAGCGGCATTATTTGTAAGGTAGTCTGAATGGGCTTGGGAGTTATCTTGCGAATGAGTGTAGGCGGTCTCAAAATTTGTTTCTTGCGCAAGCGTTATTGCGGCGTTAGTTGAGCCGTCTGTCATGTCGTCCATATTAACAGTAGCGTAGTCAATCTCGTTATCGCTAACTGTTCCTGTGTCTAAAGTAAAACTCCCGCCCGCGCCTATTGTAAAATCTCCATAATCTTGCGAGTGAGCAAAATCAGCGGGAATTATTAAGTCGTCTGTAATAGAAGTTGCTGTTCCTATCCCCAGTTCCGCTCCCGTATGCCATTCAAAATCACCTGTGGTAGATTCGTAAGTAAAGATATCTTCATCGCTTGCGGCATCAACGGCTTTTAAATCAGCTTCTAAAAGAACTCCGTCTTTAATGTCCGCAGAAATGATAGTGTTATTAGCCAGTTCTCCTTCTGCTATATTGCCCCAAGCTACCGCTCCATTAGCGTCTAAATCAGTAGCAGCCCCAAAATCTCCTGCGTCAGGCACATCATCGTCTCCAGTGTTTGAACCAGAAACCGAAACCGCCCCCGCTCCGATTGTCAAGACAGAATTATTTGCTACATTTCCTGTAAGTCCAACCGTGCCTGTATCTACTGTTAAGGCGGTAGTAAACGTAGCATTAGTTACTGTAGCGGCGTTTCCTGTGCAAGTTGAGCAAGTAAGAGTATTTGAAATATCAGCGTCAGTCAATTCCGCTATTTCCGTCCCGCCTATGCAATTTGTGCAAGTTAAATCGTCCGCCGTGTCAGCTTTCGGCCAGTCCTTCGATAAATCAATTAAAAGTTTATCTGCTGAAGGTTCGCTGAATATAGCATTGGTGTCGCCAGTCGTTGCTATCTCTGTTAAGTCCGTGCTTTCGTCAGAACCGTCATCGGCTAAATCCAATACAACAGGAGATCCTCCCGCGCCGGTTGCGTCAGTCTGCCAAGTTGGAAGTCCACCAGATAACTTGAGAACTTTATCGTCAGCACCAATGCTTAATTTAGCCAATGAATCAGTGGCGTCTGAATAGAGGATATCGCCTGCGGTATAACTGCCAATTCCAGTTCCCCCTTGAAAAGGTTGCAAAAGCGTTGCTGCATAGGTTATACCGGAAATAAAAAGCAGGAAAGCAGATATTGTAATAAATATTTTTAAAAGTTTTCTCATAATGGTTTTAAGCGATAATTTACATAGAAGCTATCAACTTCGGCAGAAGCATATGCTCTCACCATTGTTAAAGTATCGCCAGATAAAGAATAATCAGTAGTAAGTTTTAATTTCTGTCCATTAACCCAGACCTCCAGAGAACTATCGGGGTTTGGATTGCCAGCTAAAGTAAAGGTTGTATTTGAACCATTAATACTTCCTGTCGGTGTTTCGTTCTCAACGAAATATGTTCCATCTTCTAACGCCGAAACAATTTTTGATTTTGCTTTTCTGGCCATAATTAAATATTGAGTGGATAAACTTTAATTGGAATTTGACTCTTGTCGTAATGTTTTTGAAGAGTTTTGGCTTTAATTTCTAAATTCCTCATTGACTCATCAATAGCCGCTTTCTTAGTGTCTAAAACATAAGAAAGTTTTATTTTTTCATTTAAGGACTTTTCTACCTTATTTCTTTTCCGTTCTGCATTTTTCTTTTCTTCTTTCAGGATCTCTATATCCTTTTGCAATCCGGCAATCATTTTCTTTTTAGAAATCAAATCTATTTTTACAGGTTCTAATTCTTCTTTAGCAAGTTTCAGTTTTTTAATTTCTTCCTTTATTCTGCGCAAGTTTCCAACTCTATCTTTAATAATATTATCAAAATTCTTGGCAGCATTTCTTTTTTCATTCAGAGCGATAGAACCAACCTTATTCGCTTCTTTGATTCCTTCCCCCTCAATTTCTTTTTCCTTTTGTATTGCTGCCAAAACAGAAATTTCTTTTTGCTTTTCTTTTTTCTCTTTATCTAAATCAGCAAGCATTCGAATTGCGTCGCTTTCAATATCCTTTTTATTTTGGCTACATTCAATTTTCAGATCCGCTATTTCTTTTTTGGTGTTATTAACATTGCTCCTAATTGTTTCTAATTCCTTGTCTTTCGTTTCAAGCTCTTTTTCCTTTTGTTCAAAAGACTTGTCATTAGTTGCAACTTTTGCTTCTAAAGTTTTCAGTTTCTTTTCAGCGGCAACGATTGCTTTCTCAACGCCTTTTAATGTTTTCTCAAGAGTTTTCCTCTGCTCCATCACAACACTTAATCTATTCTCTTCAATCAAAAGAGCCTCTGACATTTCCTTGTTCTTTTTAGGAATTTTGTCTTTTTTAATAGGTATTCGGGCCATAATTTTAATTTCTAAAACCTTTAACCTTGATAGTAATAGTGCCTGCTTTAAAAAGGAAGGTCTTAAACGAAATGAATGAAAGACCATCTACATTTATTACAAGCTGTCTGTGATCTTCTGCGGCAATCGCTGTTCCTGTATCTCCATCATAGGTTGAAGCATCTTCATGATCTACTGATTGGATAAAATCATATCTGTTGGAAGCTGACTGTGGATTCAGAAAAGATGGTAAAGCGTCCATGATAGATCCAACGCATTTAAGAGTAACATCAGGAGAAGTCATTGCGTCTATTGAAACCCCGATATGTCTGTAATCGCTCACATCAAGAACATCACCAATTACTTCTTCATACCAAGTGTGCGTACCGGTTCCGTCATCTGAAAGAGCAACAGCGCTTCCCCCGGGTGTAAGAGACAACTGAAAAGTGTCAGTAGTCTTATTAATGACATAGTAATAAGTCGAAGCGGAAAGACCGGACGGAAGAGTTGTTCCCGAAGCAACAGTAACACAATCGCCATCTGATAGCCCGTGGGCAGTATCGTTTATCAGATTAGAAGCGTGAGTGGTTGTAAATACGCCGGTGTTTGCAGCCTGAGCATTCATTATATTTAGTTCAGACGACGCACGCGGCGCTAATGGATTTGCCATAATGTTGTTTTAATTTGGTTAATAAAATAATTTGCGACCTTATCTCAACCCAAAAAATGGGCTGAGTAAATCCGCAAAGATTAAGAACACGCAGTTCCGGCTACACCGTTTTGTCCACCACCACCGCTATCATTTCCTAATTGAGAATTGCAAATCCAAAAAGCGATTCCAATAGTGCCATAAACATTAGCTTCGGCAGCGTCAGCCGCTACCAATGTGGCTCCGTAACAATCCTTGCATACTCCTGTAGAAGCCGCTACCAAAATAAACGGCACCGCTATTGAATTGGATAGCTCACAATCTTTAACAGTTAAGTTTTGAACCTTAGTTGTTTTATTGTGAACAATCGCAGTTTCGAAAAATCCTCTAAACTTACATCCTTGGATAAGAATATTCTCACTATCAACACAATAAATTGCTCCGGTATTTGCCGCAGCGTCAGTTCCTTCAGGATCTGTCGGTTGCAAGAAATCACAATCTATGATCTTGAAATCATCTTTGGTTGTAGCAAGATTAATGAAATTCAATGCTTCTTTTGTGCTTGAAGTTTTGAAAGTGCAGTTTTTGACTGTAAATCCTCCTTCATTCACATCGAGAAACATCCCTAAATCATTGATGTCGCTCACAAAGATAAAATTCTCTAAAGAACAATTTGCCGCACTTACCAACACATCAGCCGTAGCTGCTGTGTCAAAAGTAAGTGTAGGCCTTTCATTGCCTTGTCCCATTCCAACAACTTTCACTCCTGCTATATCCAAATCAATTCCGGCAGCCGCGCTAATAGTTTGAGTGTATTCTTGATCAACAATAACTAAATCTCCCCTATTAGCCACGCAAGCTGCCAATGCTAATTCAACCGTGGTATAAACTGCGGCGACTCCATCTTCATAAGCAGGATGTTCTTTTACAAAATTAGTGTAATCTGCCGCTCCTGTTTCCATTACCCAAAATACTCTACCAAGATTCTGGTGCTGAAGTCGGGTAATAAATACCGGATCCTTCATTATTTCCCGAACTGCCAAAGATATATCATCACTAAATTTACTCATTTTACTTAAATAGAATTGTAGAAGAGTGTCGCTTCTCTAATTCTATTTTGTTAAATTACGACCCTTTTTAAACTAAACTAATTATCCCTGTGCCACAATAACCATTTGCTCGTCTTGAACATTTACATCAGTATCAAGGCCGATGGTAATTGTTTTCCCGGACACTGTAATACCAAGAGTGGTGATAACAGTCCTAACTCCAGTTGAAGCAGTTGTCTTGACCGCATAACCAGCAGTCATGCCTTCATACCATTCCATAGTATCTCCAGTATCAACATTTACCGCCTTCACATAACGAGCAGTAAATCCAACAGTCACTTCAAATTCTGCAGCTGCAACACTATCCCAAAGATGTCTAATGACTGTTAAATTCCTAATAGGATCTTGTGTTTGTGTTTCTGTTTCTGCCATAATTCTAAAACTTACTTATTAACTAACCGACCTTATTTTTCTAACTCAGAAGGAGCAGCTCCCTCAATCTTCATTGGAGCTTGACTTTCCATTCTCTTAAACTCCTCCGCTGCTATCCGAGTCTGTTTTTGAGATTCCATTATGATCCCGGCTACTTGCTCAGGAACATCTACATAAACTCCTTTCCAAATGTTCAAGCGGTATCCATTGAGGATAACACTTTCTGTAGTTCCCATTTTCTCTTTTCCTTCTAAAGGAATAAGAATTTTAACTCTTGGCTGTCCAGCAAGCTTTGCTTTCATTTTTTCCGCTTTGCTTCCTACTGGCACATGTTCCTCTTTTATGCCAACTACTTTTTCTGTTTCTGGTTCTTTATCTTCAGCTTCTTCTATTTCTTCTTTCTCTTCTTTCTCTGGCTTTTCCTCTTCTTTTGTCTTCTTCGGTTTATCATTCTGATCGCCTTTAAGCGATTTAATGAGTTCTTCCCGTGTCATTTCTTCATAACCTTCAATTTTTTCTTTCTCTGCCAATTCCCGCAATTTAGCGGTCTTTGTTGTATTGTAATTCATAAATACGTTTTTCTTTTCTCAATTTCGACCTTCTTTAAGGAGCTGGAGGAGAGATCCCCCAGCCCCCTAAAACTAAGTTACTGCGTGTTCTAATCTCAAAAGCCAAGCCTGATTCAAAATTTTAGCAACAAAGGTTGCCTTCCAACCTGAAGTCTGTCTTTGATTCAATGGATCTGCGCTTCCAGCCGAACCAAGAGGTTTTATAATATTCTTGATTGCCTCTCCTGAAATTCTGGTAATTCCGTATGCATCAGCTCCGATGATAAGAGTTCCATAAACGTCAATACTTCCTGCTCCTGCACTTGCGAATTTTTTCGCATTGGTTGTTTCAATGAAACGAACCTCGTCTAAGGTTCCAACTTCTCCCTCCATTGCTGCCTTTTGTCCATATTCCTCTACTCGAACAAATCCAGCAATATTCTTCAAGTCATAAGTAGTTCTTGGATGGACAATGCCTATGAAACAAGGAGGTAATGGGCTAGTATTAAATCCTGTGCTTGGATTAACTTGAGAAGTGATTTTCCTTGCAATGTTTTCTTTTAATGTCCTTACGGCTTCCTGAACTTCTGCTTTGGTAATTTTCATTGCGGAAGAAACTTCATTTCGAGCTGTTGCAGTAGAAGCATACTGAATAGTTGTTCCAGCTGCTAAGATATTTCTTGTCAACTGGTCAATCGTATCGGCGTATTGAGTTCCTAAAAGCTCTGCTGTCTCAGCTAAAACAGGATCAAGCGTAGTGAAAACCAACTTGTCAGTTAAGGTTACATAATCCAAATTTTGTTATCGTAGACTTTTACTGCCTACTTCTTACAGTCACCTGTAAGGTCAGACTATCGCTTCACCCTCTCGGGTGTCTTCTTGTTTAGTCGTTGCAGCTGCTCCAACAACGTTGAGCTTTTTTACTTTCCAGTAAAACTCCTCACGCAGTTGTAGTTCTTTTATAGGAAGATATTCGTTTCTGCGAAATCCAATATGGTTTTGTTTCTCGCAGAATTTTATTACCAATTTTGCCTGTTCTTTTTTAACTATTAAATATGGCAACAATTGTTTAATAATATTAGGGACTACTTTATTTCCGGAAGTTCCCCAACGATATATTTTTTTCCTATTAGGAACGCATTCTTCTCTTATTTTAGAACCAAATTTTTTAACAATAATTTCTATCACTTTTTTATCTACCATTCCTATGCTTATAGCAGCATAGTATTTCGGATTATGGTTTGGATATTTTATAGGTGGAGAAGATTTACCTATTCTAATTGTTCCTTCTCCATCTATAATACCTGCTAAATAAGATAAAAGAATCGCTTGCTTCTGATTGTCTTGACTTTTATTCATAATATAATTGTAACTTATTACATTATGATTGTATCACCGCTGGGCAATACTGTCAAGAGTTCCCAGTTATCACTTTTAAAGAGCAAACCTTAATTGTGAAATTAAAGAAGATTTTAATACGGCAATTATTTTCTTACCGTATTGATCAATTGTTGCAGTTATATCGGTAACCGCCAACTGGCTTCCTGATGGAGTAACACCTTCGCTTAACGGAGTAGTAGCCGCCGTCAAGAGAGTATATTTTCTAAACTTGATAATATCAGTATTACCTCGAGGAATATCTCTAACCTGCGCCCATTTAGTGTGAACAAACAACGCTATTGCTTTCCTTAGAAGTTTCCTGTCGTAGTAATTATTTACTGCGTGAGAAACTTCTGTGGTTGTAGTGTTTGCCATAAAATATTAAACTCAATTTAAAACGACCTTAGTTCTGGCCTGTCCGAAATTTCTCATCAAACTTATCAAAGTCTTTATCGCTCATATTCTTAAAGTCGGGTAATTCTCCTTCTTCCATTTTTCTTCGAGTATGCCCACCGGCTTTATTTTTCTTTGCCTTATCGTCAGCCTCTTGCCTTTTTCTATCGAGTATCATTTTCTTGCCGGCCATCGCAAGATAAATGAATTCCACAGGAGTATTCTGATAAGCCTTCATATATTTGCGAATCATTTTTTCCTTTTCCCTCGCTTCGGGATACTTCGCAAATACGTCAGTTAACTCCTGCTCATCTCTTATGTCAACAGCTATTTTCTTGAGAGGTGCATTCGCCTTCTCAATTCCTTTTTCAATAGCTTTTTTCCCTTCGGGAGTGAGATTTTCATCGCCTAAATAATCATCATCGCCTATATTCTTCTCTAACTTATCTATCTTTTTGTTCTTGCGCTCGATGATATAATCTTTGGCGCTTTTACGAATCTTTGGTTCCTCTTCATCTTCTTTGACCTCTTTCTTCTCTTCCTTTTTCTTTTCCTCCTTAAAAGGAACAAATTCTCCGTCTTCTCCCAGTAGTGCCTCTCCTTTGTTATCAGGATCTTCCTGATATTTGGCACCATCTATCTCGACAAAAGTGTCGGTTTTTTCGTCTGCCATATTTTCTTACGCACCACTTACAGAACGGCGAATTCTATAATGGTGGAATTTATATCTCGGCTTTACGCCGGAATTTTTAATAATAAAAAAGCGGGCTAAAGATAAAAACAAATAATATTTTGTTCTTAGCTCTAACCCGCTAATGTTGACAAATAGTAGGGTTGTTATTTAATTTTTATGTTCCCGTCAAATATCTTTTCCGGTTCTTTTACTATAACTTTTTGGGGATTGCCTGCATGGACAACTAACACCAATTTTCCAAACCTAAACTCATTTCTCATAAAAAGCAGCAACTGTATTTCTTTCTTTGAACATTCAAAAGATATTTTATCGTCCATCTACTTTTGGTACGGATCCCATTCTTTCGGAAAGACCTTCGCTCCTTCTTTTAAATCTTTGATCAAATCACAGGGCAAATCCCTTAACAATATTCTATCTTTTCTTCTCTTTTTCAATTCTTCCGTAGTTTCACCTTCTTCCATTTTAATTTCGCCAAATAATTTACCCTCTGTATCTTTAATATTCGCTTCCAATACTTTCTTTACGATTTTCCACCCGGTTATTTCTTTCAACTCTTGAAGAGCGAGAATCATTGCTTCCTTTTTTTTATCTTCGTTTTCAAATTTTATCATAAAGATTATTTACCTGTCAAGTTATTTCGCCGGGACAGGTTCTTTAATGTTTTGCGGTCTTGGCGCGCCTCCTGTTTTTCCCGCTCCCTCTTTCCCTTTCGCCTGTTGAGAAACAGGAGAGAAACTTTCCATCCTTGCTTGCTCTTCAGGAAATTCTTCGGGATGTTCTTTTTTATATAACATCATTTCCTTATGGGCTTCTATGTGTGAAAGTTTGGCAGGAGTCTCTGTCGCTTTATTGTGAATTTCAATATGCACAACATCATCATCTATCGGATTAACTTCGGGAAGGTCATTTTTATTAACTCTAACATTTTCATCCTCGGCCCTCATCTCGTCAATCGTCGCAGGAAACATTACCGCCATTTGCACTTTAGATAATCCGCTCATCTTTCCAAGACTGCGAAGAATAAACCGGCGATTAGTTAACGGATCCTGAATAGCAATTTGAGTAAAAGCGGCAAACTCTTCAAATTTCTTTTTTCTTTCTTCTTCGGCAATGGAAGCACTCTCCACATATACATCGGGATCAATCTTTGCAACGATATTCTCTTTTGTCAATTCTCTCCACGAAGCAGAAACCGGTCCCTGAATTCTAATTATCTTTTTATCTATTTCTTCCTTAAAATTTTGTTTGTATAAATAATACCATTGTCTCCAAAATCTTTTTTCGCTCCAACCAAAGATCCTTGCCGCTAAAGAATGCCTAACATTTTTCCCGGCAACAATCAATTCAGTCTCTCCCAAAGTTCTATCCTGCCTTGGCTGAACACCTTGGCTCACTTCCGGCGCAGCGACCGATTTTTGGGCAGCAGTGTCCAATAGATTTAAGATTAAATTTACTTGCTGATGGAACAATGATTTCTGAATTGGTTGAACAGCATTGTTAGTATCACCTTGAATCGGAATAAATTTGTTAAAGGCAAAATCTAAATCTTTTGGATTTTTAATTTTCCTTTGGTCAAAAAGATACATCGGGTATAAATCAGCTTTCGCCGATTCCATACCCAAATTTATCATTACTGAACGCGCTCGTTGTTTATCTTCGATTAAATCCGGAATGCTTACTCCGTCCCAATCGTGAGATATTGGAAATAATACCCGATCAATAATCGGCCATTTTTCATCTTCTATTTCTTGAAAACGAATAAGAAGATTACGGTCATTTCCTAAAGTCATTAAATATTTTTTCCCTTTGTAATGAGTAAACCACTCTAATAATTGATATTCGTAATTCTCGCCTAATGCTTCTTCTTGATCTTTAGATTGCTGTCTTCCTTGAGCTTCCTTTCTTGACTTGCTCGCTTCGTCTTTAAGACTCTTAATATCTTTTGCTTTTTTCAACAAACCAATATTAAAATAAGATCCGTTCTCTTTTAATTCATTTTTAGACAATCCAATTTCTCTACCAAAAAACCGAGCCGCTCCGTATCCTTTTTGGTTTCCATTTACGGAGGTAGCTCGGGGATCTCTAATAAATACCATTGGGTCTATGTTCTCTACAACAGGAACTTTTTTCTTTCTTTCGAACTCGTTAAAAAATAATAATCCTCTTCCAAAGAAACAAGCGTCCCAATCCCAGTCATAGTCAATTATATCTTTCTCCATCAAACGATGATCGAATTTCGCCATGTCAGTTAAGTTATCAGCCACATCTTCATCTCCTTCTTCAACTCCTTCAAAAGCGACTCCCAACCGGTCGTCGTAAAGCTCGGCGAATATTGTTTGGAACACAGTAAACAAGAGAGGGTCTCCAACTTTGTCTTTATCTCTTTTTTGATTATTGTAAAGTTTAAGGCGTATTAATGACTCTGTCCTTTTGGCTTGAGTATCCTGCCAACATAAGTTGTATTCATTTTTTACTTGATCAAGAATCTTTTTTTCTTCCGCTAAAGTCAACGGAGAATTACCTCTTTTTTTCTCTTCTTCTATTTCCTCTTCACTTTCTACATTATTTGTAATTTCTTTTACCATTTATTTTTTTGTAATTTTTTTATATTTGTGAACTTCACCGGCATAACTCTTTCCATCCTTAAAACAAACATTCATCCATTGAGTCTTATTAACTCTTTTTCTTCTGACTTTACCGCCACTTTCAACGCACCTTTCAAAATCAGCTGGCATAAATTTATTTATTTTAATAACTTATCAATAGTAATCTCCGCGCTCTTGATAGAAACTTTTATAATATCCTCCAATTGTTTTTCCGTGTATTTCTCTTTAAAAAATCTTCTATTCCAACTTGGTTTAATATCTAAATAATGAGAAAACAAATTACCCTTATAAATTATAAGGTACTCAAAAAGTTTGTCAATACGACGAATGTAAACAGGCAATCCTTTGTAATCTATTTTTTTTAAAACTTTGATTTTCATAAAATTATTTAAGAGTCGAAAGGATCGAAACTCTTATTTGTTTTAATTGTTGGTATTTGATGACCCTCTGCTTGCATTGGAATAAACTCTAATTCCTGAACCAATATCCTTCCCAAATTCTCTATCATATGATCATCTTTGTCAACCGGCTTTTCCATTGGTGATTTTCTCTCGCCAGCCGTTCCACGCCACTCATCCCAAATCAAATGTTCTATCTCCCATATCGTTCTAACGCAAGTAGAAAAAATATACAGTTCCGGCGCCATCAATATTTCTTCTCCCACCATTTCATAATCTAAAGCGTCTCTAATTCGCCGGTCGGATCTTCTCCTGTCTTTCGTGGCTTTCATGTAATCCAAATCGTAGTCATTTCTCAACTCCGCCGCCAACGTTGTTTGCGCCGGATTGTCTTGATGTTTATCTTCCACAAAAGCTGAGGGATCAATTAATCTTAACTCAACTCTAAAACGATCTGCCTTGTTTTGAATTTCTTTGGCTAATTGCGGGGTTCTAAAAGTTCCATATAATTCATCAGCGATAATCTTTGTTCCCTTTCTATCACTCGCAACCCACATCACAGCGTCAGGATTGCGCGGGTGGGGATCAAGAGCTTCAATCGTAATAAAATCTCTCTTAGTTATATTGAAAGGTTTAATAACATGAACTTTTCTATTAAAGTTTTTAAAAACTAAACCGACAAGATGATGAAACTTGCCGTGCATTCTCGCTTGTTTATCATCTTCATCGTATTCGGCAATCATTCGTTCAATGTCTCTATGTTTTAAAATTCCTCTAACTCCATGCTCAATGCAATTATCTTCTATGTCTGCAAATACTACTCCGACTTTTCTTTTGTAGTTTGTTGATTTCATAAACTATAACTCAATATCATTTTCAACTTCATTTCCCCAGACATCCCAACCTTCTGTTTTTTCTCTGGCAAATAGTTCTATCCGGGGTAAATCACCAATAAGTTCTACAATTTTATCTCTAATCTTCTTTGGCTTTTGACTATGCTCTTGCAAATGAGAAATTGTTAAGTTTGCTACACTATTGTTTATCCTTTTTGGTTTTCCTTTTGTTGCCAATAAACATATTTCAGGGTTTCCTCTCGTCCAGTAACCTAAACCGAAATGCCAACCATCAGATTTCTTATTTTGTTTAACCCAAGTAAAAGCTACAGTTTTATAAATAAATCCCCAAGACTTAATCGTTTCTAACGCTTCTTGAAGTTTTGGATATGTAGCCCATAAGAATAGAATGCAATCTTTAGCAACTATTTCATTAACCGGTAATTTACAAATGTCCTCATTATTCATCACATCATAAGGACTTCTACCATTTTTTCTTGCCCATTTTTTTCCTCTCTTTGCTAATTCACTTATCGACCAATTTTTAAATCTCCACGGAGGGTCAGCCAGTATAATCTGATATTTTTTCATAACTCTTTTACATTCACTCTCGCAGGAGAAGCGACAAAAGAGTCATACATCCACGCGCTTCCCATTAAAGGAGTGGCAGTAATAAATATAATTCCCCCTTTTCTCATCCGGGCCACGGTAGCTTTATAAATTGCAAGCGGTGGCGGTTCATCAAACCAAGCAAATCCTAATGTCGCGCTTTCAAATTCTGACACGTCTTGCTCGTAAGTCATCACGTCAAATTTAAAGTTAGTATCCGTAAACCAATTATATTCGTAATTCTTACCGGACTTTGAAGTTCTATATCTATTTGGCGGAAGCCATTTTTTAATCTCCGGAATTAAAGTTTGAGTAATTGTTGTCGGATCGGAAACAATCCTTCCTCTTCTTGGATATGGCCATTTGTTAAAAAGCGGCAATTCAAAATACTTATTTCCTGATTGCCCAAATAATATATGCGCTAATATATTACAACCGGCCGCGGTTTTCCCTGCTCCATTTGCGGCAGAGAATAAAGACACAAAAACCTTATCACTCCCAACCATCTTAATAAACTCTTCTACTTTTCCATTTGGGATGAAGTATTTATGAGGATTCTGTTTATGCCGGATAACCAAACTTTTAATTAGACTTTCGGTTGGTATCTTGCTTATTCCTTTTATTGATTTCGTTTTCGATTTCATCATCATCAAAGTTTTCAAGATCGTCCATAAACTTCATTTTTTGGGGAGTGTATTTGCCTTTTAATTTATAGGCCATATCTATTGCGTCTTTCCTGCTATGATTGTCAGGCGTCCAAAAATATGCTCTTTTCCATTGTTGCGCAATTCTGACCTTCATCAACTTACATCCGGGAATACTTTCAATCAATTTCTTAATCACTTCATCTTTTTCACTCTTAGGAAAAACATAATGATCAATCTGCGATGCCCTTAGTAATTCACCGTGAGCTTTTGAAATGTCGTCATCGCTAATATATTTCTTCATCAATTCTTCCCAACCTCTACTTTCAGTTAATTTCTTTGGACTCTTTGCTGTCTCCTTAGAATATCCAGCATCTCTCATCCCTTTACTCACATTTCCGCCATTTTCAACTATCTTTTTAGCTGCTCTTTTTTGTTTTATTGTCGTCATAAATATCACAAGTTCTTTTAATATGTTCCCAAATTTCGTCTTTTAATTTTTCAATTACCATACTTTTTTAGAATATTTTAAACACCTCCGACACATATATTTAGGAGATCCTTTTGGTCCACTCATTAAATTCCACTGATGAAAACCAAGCCAGCATTTTACAATTCCTTTTTTTCTCCACAAGAATTTAATCTTTGTCCATATACTATTGCTTCCAATCTTTTTAGTTTCTGATTGTTTCCTTAACTTCAGCATACCACTATTTTTTAAAAACAGAAAATGGCGGCGTCTTGATCTCTCATACAATCCTCTTCTTTCTTGCCGGCGCTGGTTTTTTAACAATTTTTCTGTATCCATATCCATTTTAGAAAATCTTGGAATTTGCGAAAACAATATATTCCATCAAATTTTCTTCTTTGAAATTCTTC
>Ga0209636_10003827_pt1 | contig 15360 bp, 15 predicted proteins | sample DeeMarSWOR152_54_FD_187464 | JGI IMG/M metagenome (GOLD analysis project Ga0209636, IMG submission 187464) | Marine sediment microbial communities from White Oak River estuary, North Carolina - WOR-1-52-54 (SPAdes) (version 2) | ecosystem: Environmental > Aquatic > Marine > Intertidal zone >...
CGAGTTTCATGCACTCTTCACCTTTTGGAACATATTATGTAGATGATATGTTGTAAATATAAAGTTTGATCGCCCCTTCAGATTCGAAGATTATATTCGATCGTCCGCCTCAGGTCATTCTTTGGTTTCCAAACATGCTGTCCTTCAGATTTTTCTCTTTCAGAGAACACTTCAGATTTTTCAAAAATGGAATAAACTCATCATGCCTATTCTAAGTCGGTTTGTCGTCAAAAATGTAATGTTGTAGACGTCAAGCCCAAGAATCTGCACCAAAAATGTTATTATAGAACTGCAATAACACATTACGGATTGACTTCTGGAGAACAATCACATGCCAAATGAACGGTACGTCTACATCTTGCTATCTGAGGAGAAATGGTGGAACAGACTCTGCAAGCGAAACAGAGACAACAGTCAAATCCACTCTTTCGTGCGAAGAAGCCGTGTGGGTCCACTCAGAACCCATAAGCTTCTTTTCTACGTTAATAATCCAGTAATGCAGATCCGAGGAGTTGCAGACTTCATTGAGCGTTTAGTTGGAGATTATAAGGGACTTTGGGAAATGCATGGAGATGAAACTTGTTTTAAAACTTTCGACGAGTATGTCATTTTTCTCCGAGGCAGGAAAACCGCGACTTTCATCAGATTCACAAACTTCCGAGAACTCACAGATCCCATGTCAATGGAGATGATACGTAAGGTTCTCGGGATTGTAAGGATGCCGTCGATGGGTAAATACTTAAATCGTGAAATCGCGAATCACTTGATAATCTGAAGGGAGGAAGCTAAGTTGGAGAAACTTGACGCCAAAGGCTTCGTTGAAGCCCGAATTGAAGAGCTGAGAAAAGCCATTGGCAATGAACGGGCTTTGGTGGCTGTTTCTGGCGGTGTTGACAGCACAACATGCGCTGTGCTGACGCATAAGGCGATAGGTGAAATCCTTGTCTGCGTGATTTTGGATGATGCTTTCATGCGTGAGGGTGAACCTGAACACGTGGCTGAAATAATGTCTATGCCGCCTTTCAATATACCAATGAAGATAGTTGATGTTCGCGAACGCTTTCTAGAAGCCATGAAAGGTCTAAAAGATGCTGAAGAAAAAAGGAAAAAGTTTCGTGAAACCTTTTATCAAGTGCTTAGCGAAACTGCCAATAAAGAAGGCTGTAAAATCCTTGTTCAAGGCACAATACGTGCGGACATTGATGAGACGGTGGGCGGCGTAAAAACACAGCATAACGTTTTGGAACAGATGGGCATAAATCCATTGGAACGCTTCGGTTTCAAAGTAGTTGAACCCCTTGTAACGTTGTACAAAGAGCAGGTGAGGATGGTTGCAAGATACTTAGGATTGCCAGCTGAGTTTTCTGAAAGGCAACCATTCCCAGGACCAGGTCTATCAGTTCGTGTAGTTGGAGAGATTCGTCCTGACAAGTTGGAGACTGTTAAGAAGGCTACAGCTATTGTTGAACGTGAACTTGCTCAGCACAAACCTAGTCAGTACTTCGCCGTGATAATCGATAATGAAGAAGCACTTCAGCAATCTGGGATTATTCATATCCAAGATCGTGTTGCACGCGTTCTGAATGTTCCCTCAAGGAATGTCCATGTGAAATTGTTCAGGGATAAGGCGACTGGCGTTGAGGGAGGCGAAAGGCGGTATGGTGAGATAGCGGGCATAAAAGTCGAAACTACAAATGGGCGAGTCCATCAACCATTAATTCAAAATCTCCTTTCTCTCCAGGCAAGAATAATTACTGAAAACCCAACATTGGCTAGAATCTTCTACGCAGTCAAGGACTCGGCTGAGAAAAAAACCTATGTTATTGGCATACGCTCGATTGAAACGAAGAATTTCTTGAAGGCGCAGATTTCCCAAATACCTTGGACCACATTAAATAGGATCGCGGAAAAAGTGATTGATAAATGCCTAATTGTGTCCACGGTTTACTATGACATTACCCCAAAGCCGCCTGCAACAATTGAAATGGAGTAAGCGTCATCAAGAAAACGTATAAGTGCTTCGATATGTTCTACAGTTGTGAACAGTCATGTTTCGTGTCAGAGTGAATAAAATCGAGTCTATTCGCGACCTAGATGGAAATCTTGGAAAACGCATAGAATTAGTTGAAGAGCGGAAGATTCCTAGTTTTGTTGTTAGGCCTCGAACTGAAGAGGCGAAGATGGTGCAAGATGTTCTCCAAGCTGTGCAGCAACAGTTACCAATGCTCCCAGCGAAGAAGCAGTTTGCAATTCCGAAAATAATTCTGTTCTTGACCGAGCAAGAGTATGAGAGTCTAGGTATAGACTTTGATGTAAACCAAGTTTACGAGATAGCACTTGAGAACCAAGCCATAAAGTTCAAGAAAACTGCATAACCTCCTTTCTTATCTGCTTTAAAGCTGAATGCTTTGGGTGAAAGGAAAGTACGAACATCATGTTCGTCAAAGCTTTATAGATCTGCTGTATGTCGGATTCTCCACTTTTTTGACAGTAGATTGGAACTGGTTCTTCGTTGCCATTTCTGTAGTAAACGTATATAGGAGCAAATTCTCCGTTGAAGGTAATGACCTCTACGTCCAACTTTAGCAATTCAGCTGTTTTCTCCACTGCGATGCTAACAGATCTTAATCGCTTTCCACGAGACGCGAACCTTGAGACATAAACCAACAATTTCCCGTGGCAACTCTCTAACATCCACGTTCACCAAAAACTTGAGGATACCCAAACGGTTTTAAGGCGAACGACGAAATGACACTTTTGAACTGCGGAGAGAGATAAGTTAAAATAAAAAAATAAAACTCTGAAACCACAAAATTTTGAGAAACTATTAATGGGAACGTCGAAACCTTGCAAGTCAGAGCACACGTCTTGGTGAGTGGCGGAGTTCAGGGGGTTTTCTTCAGGTCAGAAACAAGATATGAGGCTAAGAAACATGGCGTGAAGGGTTGGGTTCGCAATCTTCCAGACGGTAGGGTTGAAGCAATTTTTGAAGGAGAGGAAGGAAGCGTGAAAGAACTTGTAGAATTCTGTAGACGAGGGCCATCCGGAGCTAGAGTTACGGGTATAGATGTTGTGTGGGAAAATTACACTGGCAAGTTCAAAGACTTTAAAATAAGATATGGGTATCGATTCTAAGTGAGAAATGACGCGATTTTTGTTTTAAGTTCTTTTTCTAGGGACTCTAAAGTGGGACTTTTTTCCAGCGCTTACATAGTCTCCGCCTATTCCACGCACTATTGACGCTATTTTGGCGAAGTTTTCTGAACCCAAAAATTGACGAGGCTTAATCACTAGGTAATCTTCCTTTTCCTCAAAACTAAGCAGGCTCTCCAAATCCTCAGGGAACATCATTTTAAGATCTTCTATCGATGTCGCCTTCTCTGGTGTTTCAGGCGTTACAGGTACGGGTGCGGGTTCTGGAGCAGCAGGCGGCTGAGCGATTTGTGAAACCGCCAAAGATTTTAGGGACGCGGAAACCTGTTGTAGATCTTCTGTCACCCTGTTTAAAACTATAAGAAGTTCATCAATTCTTTCCGTCAGCTTCTCAACGCTCTCCTGTTCTTCATTCATCTCTTTTCCTTCCAAATCATTAATGCTTAACGCATTTATTAATTGTTTGTGAACCCTTAATAAATCGGAAATATGTGTAAAGAGTTGGATTAGAAGGGGAACTCACCATACTTGATTGAGATCGACGGCAGTCAGAAGAGCGGAAGCGGCACAATCCTTAGGCTATCGGTTGCTCTAGCCGCAATACTGGAACAGACATTGCACATCTACAACATCAGACAGAAAAGACCGCAACCGGGTATGAAACCTCAACATTTGGAAGCGGTCTTAACAGCTGCAAAGCTCTGCAAAGCTGAACTGGAAGGAGCGAGGCTCAGCTCGCGTGAGCTGTGGTTTAGACCTAAAGAGGTGAAAGGCGGGAAATTTGAGGCTGACATCGGCACTGCTGGAAGCATTCCAATGCTTTTGATGACTGTTCTGCCAATCTGTGCTTTCGCAAAGGATACTGTGCGTTTACATGTATCGAAGGGCGGAACAGATGTTTCACATTCGCCCACTGTTAATTATATGCGGTATGTGTTTCTGCCAACGTTAAAGCGCATGGGATTGAACGCAACGTTAACAGTGCATAGATATGGTTATTACCCTAAAGGCATGGGGGAGGCAACATTAGTGATGGAGCCGTGCTTGTCTCTGCAGCCATTACGCTTAAAGAGTTTCGGCGAAATAAAAGCCATAAAAGGAGTTTCTGTCTGCACATTTCTCGCTGAAAGAAAGGTTGCTGAACGTCAAGCAAAAGCGGCAAGCAGCTATCTAAGGGAAAGGGGCTACACGGCAAACATTGAAATAGTGAACGACAGGTCGAATCCATTGCAGAAGGGAAGCTCCCTTGTTTTACGGGCTGAATCCGAAACTGGTGCGATTTTGGGAGCCGATGCAATCGGAGAACTAAGGAAAACAAGCGAAACTGTTGGAAGAGAAGCTGCCAAAAAACTTTATGCAGAGATTTCCGCTAAACCCACGGTTGATGTGCATCTGGCCGACATGCTCATCCCCTACGTAGCGTTGGCAAAAGCCCACTCAATGTACCTAACGCGAACAGTTTCAGACCATTTGGAAGCAAACATGTGGCTTGCTGAAAAAGTATTGAACGTGAGATTCGACGTTGAAAAAATGGATGGCCTTTACAAGATTGAGAAAGTTAACTGACGTTAGTTAGAGCATTATGAGAAAATAAATCCCAGTGGTTTGATGTCTAAAGGATCTATATGTGTTAGAGTTAAGAAGATTCATGGTGAAAAAGCTATTATTCTGGCCAACAAGTTGAAAATCGTTGATAGGGAGCTGGAAATTCAAAGAGACGAAGATTTCGTTTACGTTCCGTTTGTTCGTCATCCATCAGAGAGCGAGTTGGAAGCATTTAAGAACCAAGTGCCAGACTTTAAATTTCTAACCTATGTTTTCTCAAGAAGGAAGAAGAAGCCAGTAAAAACGTTTGTCGAATTACTTGAGGACAAACTTCCTCCACGGTTATCGGCTAGCTTGCCGCGTGCAATAGACTTTGTCGGAGACATAGCCATAATTGAGGTTCCGCCGGAGCTTGACGCGCGCAAAAGCATCATGGGTGAAGCAGTTCTGAAAGCACATAAGAATGTGCGGACGGTGCTTGCCAAGGCGGGCGCTGTGAGTGGAACTTATCGATTAAGGGAGTTCAGTATAATTGCTGGAGAGCCTAAAACCGAAACGGTGCATAAAGAGTACGGTTGCAGGTATTTTGTGGACCTTGCTAAAGCCTACTTTTCTCAGCGGCTCTCATATGAACACAATAGAGTTGCATCTCTCGTCAAAGAAGGCGAAACGGTTGTAGACTTGTTCGCTGGTGTAGGTCCTTTCTCGATATTAATCGCAAAAACTCGTGAAAACGTGAAGGTGTACGCCGTAGACGTAAACCCGAATGCGGTTGAGTTTCTAAAGAAAAACGTTAGTCTCAATAGAGTTGAAAGAAAAGTATGTCCGATTATGGGCGACGCAAAGCGTATTGTTAAGCAAAGACTTTCTGGGGTTGCGGACCGTGTTGTTATGAATTTGCCTGAAAAAGCCGTAGAGTTTGTGGATGTTGCATGTGAAGCAATAAAGCCAACGGGCGGCATAGTGCACTTTTACAGTTTTGTGAATGCTTCTGTTTCGCTGGGAAATGTAACACAACAGTTTACAGATGCCGTTAAGGAGTCTGGAAGGAAAGTGGAAAAGATTTTGTTTTCAAGGTTTGTTCGCGCCACCGCTCCTTACGAGTGGCAAGCTGTTATAGACGGAAAAATTTGTTAAAGTCTGACATTTTGTCATTTTTCGAACATGTACCTCTCAATATTCATTTCTCTTTTTTCTTCCACGCAAAGCAAAATATTTGTTTCTGGTTCTACCGCAGGAAAAAGCCCTTTATACAATTTTCATGTTCACAATATTTATATAATTTTTTAATCATTAGTGTTATTGGGAGAGGGAAAAACCGTAACTCTCCAAAAGCCTCAAAAATCAACAAATGGTGTCGTTGTAACAAGAGGCTGCTCAGTATCATTTCCAACTCACGCGGATAAACAATGAATGCTTCGTTTTCAAACTCGGCTAGCAAAGGTGTAAGCCGAAAAATCCCTCTCCCTTTTTTTATCGGCGCCCGGTCTATCATAGGTATGAGCAGACTAAACTTCAATAGTTAATGTAATCTTCACTTTTTGCTTTGGATTTCTAAGCTTTTGCACGAGTTTTCTTGATAAGTCGAATGCAGCCTTGTCTGCTTGAATTGCCAACGTTCGATTGCAGATGTAACTGCTTTTTCTAACAACCATATCTGTTAGATCGGTCAGAATTAGCCGTGGGCTTCCAAAAGCATTCACCACGTCAACAAGTTCTCCGGCCTCGATTAACATGGTCATTTTTCTGGTTTCTAGCCGTAGATTCTCCTTAAATTCAGGAGATAAATCAGTTACAGCTTTATTCGCTGACACTGCAATAATGCAGTCGCCTTTTTTTGACACTTGGGTTTCTTTAGTGATTTCGAGCGTTGACTCATGCGTGGCTTGAATGTTCTCGTGTCCGTAGGCAAAAATGATTTCGGTTATTTCCATGGTGCACATCGCCGGCTGTTGTAGAACAAGTTTTAATGTTATTCAAGGACGTCTATTGAATCAACTTTTCCGTCTCCGTCCAGATCGAAACCTTGTATGACTGTTGCAAACGTGTCTTCGCCATGATAGTCTTTCAAGGTTTTCTTCCAAAAATTTGTTAAGGCCAAGACACAAGCTTTAGTGCCTACCGCTTTGTTTCCCGCCAATACTATGATTCGCTTCGTGTTGTCCCATGGATTCACAATTTTCGCTATTAACCCAGCCGTGTCCGCCGTATAAACATGTGAAGTTTTTCTAGACACTAAACCTCCGAACAGGAAGCCTTGCTCTGAAGGCTGCATGTTAAACTTTGTCAGCAAATGTTCATTCACCTCTTGTGTCAGAAGGTTTGTTCCAGGCCCCCCCACAAGAATGAGGTGGTTCTTCTCTTCTTTTTCGGCTTTCACGTCAACGTCAAGCTTTATCGCGAATTCTTCAGGCATTTTGGCGAACTGTCCTAAAAAGAATGTTAAATACGAAGCGTAATGGCCATCTCTTGCACTTGTTTTGAACGGTCCGTGGGGTGTTGGGCTGCCCACAACTAGTTTTGCTTCGAATCTGCCGTCTTCTGTGATGAGTTCCTTGAAGAATTTTTGGATTTGCTGATTCATGCTTAGAAGCGAAAGCCTCTGTATTGTTCTGTATCCCTGTGGAAGCTCTATTCCAAACGCTGGCGAAACCGCCTTGTAGTATTTTGCTATAGCTCCTTTCTTCTCCTCTTCTCTGGCGATGGTTATAGCCCCCGCCTTTGCCAGCTTTCTTACGTGATAATAGACTTTCTGCTCGTGAATGCCCAGTTTTTTAGCTAGTTCTAACGGATACATTTCTCTTTCAGAAAGCATGGCCAAAATCTTCCAGCTGAGCCCATTCAAAATCATCTTCAATTTCTGCGGATCTTTCATTATCATTATTTCTTTAATTTTTTGTTTTTTGTTCTCTTCGTGAAGCAGCAGTTTTTTGTCCATGGCTTATCATAGGCATAAAGCAGCATCCGTTATTAAAATTTTTATTATGGTAAACCGTCAAAATGATAAGGTTTAGCTGATATAGCTTGCATAGAAAAGTTGGATAAAAATGATTGGCTGTTACCTCACCGGGATACTTCCGCGACCAAAGGAACTCATTAAGGTCACCAGGGCCTACGACAGAGGAAAAGCTAATGAAGACGAACTTGAAGAGGCTTTTGAAAACGCTACCGTGAAAGTGATAGACACCCAAATATCCGATGGATTCAGCTACGTAACTGATGGAATGCTCAAATGGCAAGACCTGTTCAGACCTTTCACAGAAAATCTGAGCGGAGTGAAAATGGGAGGTCTAGCTAGGTGGTTTAACAATGACACGTTTTACAGGAAGCCAATAATAGTAGGCGATGTGTGGCGAAAGAAAAGCATAATCGAGAAAGTATCCTATACCAAACATCAGCCCAAAAACTTGCCTTGGAAAGCAATTTTGCCAGCGCCCTACACATTTGTCCAACTCTCAGAAAACCAGTTTTACACGGATGAAACAGAACTCATGTTCAAGTATGCCGAAGTATTACAAGAGGAAATTAAAGGCTTAGCCAGACGAGGTTTCAAATATGTTCAATTGAGCGATCCAGCCTTGGTTTATAAACCAACTGCCACATCCATGGCAAGTGACAACCTGAACTTCATAGGCGAAGCGTTAAAGCTTGCAGTTCAAGGAGTACCGGTGAAAACATGTCTTCAAACGTTTTTCGGTGATTTCTCCGAGATTTTACCTGGAGCCCTTAACTTTACTGTAGACCATTTGGGAATTGACTTGTATGAAACAAATCTTGAGAAGCTAAAAAAACATAGCTTTGATAAGGGTGTTGCCTTAGGCTTGGTGGATTCAAGGAGTTCACTAGTTGAAAATGAAGATGAATTGGTTACAGTTGCTAAAGAAATCGTGGGATCTATATATCGCTCTAAGATATGCGAGGTTTTTATTTGTGCGAACTGTGATTTGGAGTTTCTGCCATGGGAAAAGGCGGAAGAGAAAATGAAAGTCATCAGCGGTGTGACTGAAAGTCTGAAAGAGGAGTTCTCATGAAAAAGCTTTTTCCGGCACAGGAGATAGGAAGCCTTGCCAAGCCTCGATGGAGGGTTAAAGGCTACAGAGGGGAACAACTGTCAAAAGAGGAGAAAGCTGAAGCTGTGAACTGGGGGAGAAAGCTGGGAATCGCGAATTTAAGTGAATTGGTTAAACTGCTGGGTGAAAAAGCTTCTTCAAATAGGCGAAAAGCTATGCTTGAATGGTCTGCGAAGTATGCCATTCGTTTCTTTGAGTCGGCGGGTTTAGACGTTGTTTTTGACGGGGAACAATGGCGGTCAGAAATGTACGAGCACGTCATAAGAAAGACTGCTGGTTTCAAGTTTTTAGGACATGTGAAATCCTTTGACTATCGATACTTTGACAAAGCAGCATGCGTAGACAAACCGAAATATGTGAGGCCCTTCTACTTCGATGAGTTCTTGTTCACAAAAGAGAACACTAAAAGGGAAATAAAGGTGCCTGTTACAGGTCCTTACACACTTGTCGATTGGACGTTCAACGAGTATTACGAAAAAAAGTTCAGCGGAGAATTTGGAGACTTTAAGCGAAGGAAATTCGAGGCTAGGCGAGAGTTTCTTTTTGACTTGATAAAAGAGGTGATAAAACCGGAAATAAGTAAATTGGTGGGTTCAGGGGCGAAGTGGATTCAAATAGATGAGCCTGCAGCAACAACCAACCCAACCGATGAAGAAATGAAGTTGTTTGTGAAATCCTTTAACGAAACCGTTAAAGGTTTCAACTGTGCCTTCAGCCTACACAACTGCTACAGCAACTACAAAGTTTTGGCTGAATACGCCTGCGAACTACAAAATTGCAGCCAACTAGCTCTCGAATTCGCGAACAGGGACAGCAGACAAAACGGAATAGGAAACACAAGAAAAGGCTACAAAGAAATAAGATTGCTTGAGGATCACGGGTTCCGTGGAAACTATGGTTTGGGAGTAGTAGATGTTCACACAGATTTTATCGAGCCGCCGGAGCTTGTTAGAGATAGGATATTACATGTTGTAAAGATGATCGGCGACCCTAGCAGAATATATGTAAGCACAGACTGTGGCCTGAGAACGAGAACATGGGAAACAAGCTTTAAAAAGCTTAAGAACATGGTTTTGGGAGCTGAACTGGCCAGAAAGGCTTTGAAATGAAAATACTATTATGAAACTTTTGTTAGGGCTTTTACTAAAATAGCTGTAGTTTCCACATAAGATTTTCGTTGTAGTATGAAAAACGCTTAGAAAAATTTTTTAAAATTGGAAATTTTCTCCTAAAAAAGCTTATAGGGATTAAGAAGCCTGAATAACGCTTGTAGAAGTCAAAACGAGGCTCAAAAATGTGTGGAATTTTTGGTTGCATTTTGAAGAATCGAAACGCGGCACCTATAATACATGCGGCTTTAAAAAGGCTTGAATATCGTGGTTACGACTCTGTTGGAGAAGCGACCCTATACAACGGTGGGCTTTACATAAAGAAAGATCAAGGAAAGATCGACGAGGTTCACAAAATCCATAATTTAGATGATTTACCCGGAAACCTCGGCGTTGGACATACAAGATGGGCTACGCATGGCGCCCCATTAGAGGTTAATGCACATCCGCATTTTGATTGTGGCGGGCAGATAGCCGTCGTCCATAACGGTATCATAGAGAACTTTGCTGAGTTAAAACTGGAGCTGGAGAACCGTGGCCACATTTTCAAATCTAAGACTGACACGGAAGTCATAGCTCACCTTATTGAAGAGAACCTGAAGACTAACCCTTCTCTTGACCTAGCTGAGGCCGTGCTTGAAGCTGTGAAGAAACTTGACGGTTCATACGCGATTGCTGTGATTTCAACAAAGGAACCTGACAAGATAATATGTGCCAGACATGAAAGTCCACTAGTTATCGGAGTGAATGAAAATGCGATTTACTGTGCTTCCGACATTCCCGCGTTTTTGCCACTAACCAACAGGGCAGTTATGATTGAGGACGGCGAGCTTGTTATTCTCTCGCAGAAAGGCTTTGAAATTAGAAAGATAGCTGATTCAAGTATTGTCTCGCGAGAACCGAAAGTTATTGATTGGACGCCTGAAATGGCCGTCAAAAAAGGCTATCCACATTTCATGCTTAAAGAAATCCATGAGCAGCCAACTTGTCTGCGAAACACCCTTAGATTGCAGGAGCACTATCTTGAGTTGATGGCAACGTTTCCTGACCGCGCCCGCGAAGTGTTCCTTGTGGCTTGCGGAACGTCCTACCACGCTTGCTTAGCTGCATCTTACATGTTCTCCAAGCTTGCTTTCTTGGCAACTTATCCAGTGATAGCCTCAGAATTCGTTGAACAACACGGCAAATCAGTCAATATTGACAGTACTATCTTGGCCGTAAGCCAATCCGGTGAAACGGCAGACACCTTGGCCGCTGTGAACTGCGCCCGCCAAAGAGCAGCAACAGTCCTCGGGCTAACCAACGCTATTGGCTCAACTTTGACTAGAGTGGCGCGGGTTTACATTGGCCAGCAGTCAGGTCCAGAAATAGGGGTGGCAGCAACGAAGACTTTCACTTCTCAACTTTCGGTGCTAGCTCAACTGGCCCTGAGACTTGCAAAGAAAAGAGGCAAAGTCTCACAGGATGAGATGGATTTCTTGGCGGAAAAATTAGAGAAGCTGCCAGACACAGTTGAAACCATAATTCGGACACAGGAGGAAAAAGTCAAGCAGATTGCAAAAAAGTACAAGAACGCAAAGACATTCTTTTTCCTCGGACGGGGAGTAAGCGCTGCCACAGCCTACGAGGGAAGACTTAAACTCATGGAAATAGCATACGTGCCTGCCATAGCCTTTCCAGCTGGAGAAAGCAAGCATGGACCCATAAGCCTCGTGGAAGACGGTTTCCCTGTAGTCTTCATTTGCCCAAAGGATGAAACACATAAAACATTGATAAGTAACATGATGGAGATGAAGGCTAGAGGTGCTTCTATAATCGGGGTTATCGAGGAAGGCGACGAAGAAATCAAAAAGCTAGTCGACGATTGCGTTGAAGTACCTAAAGGCATTCCCGAAGTGCTGTCACCTATACCCTTCGTTGTTCCACTGCAGCTTCTAGCATACTACATGGCTGTCGAGAGAGGCTACAACCCAGACACTCCGAGAAACCTAGCGAAATCTGTCACTGTGAAATGATTTTGAGATATTTTTATTCTGGTTCACTTTCGAAACGTAAATACGTTTAAAGCTTATTTCGGTAATTATTCATTTGGTGCGTTAGTTTGGAAAAGAAGGATTGGGAAAGACTCATTGAGAATCTGACAAAGGCGGGTATTCTCCGCTCGCCGAAGGTTATTAGGGCTATGAGGCTGGTGTCGCGGGAAAGATTTCTTCCTGAGAATGTGCTGTCTTATGGTGCTGTGGATACGCCGCTTCCAATCGGTTTTGGGCAGACTGTTTCAGCGCCACATAGCTTGAGCATCATGCTAGGCTAGGCGAAACATGGTTTCAATAATGAATGAAGCCCTACAATTGGAAGTTGGCCAAAAAGTGTTTGAAGTCGGAGCCGGTTCGGGATGGCACGCCGCAACAATAGCTGAGGTAGTTGCACCCAGCGACACGCCTAGGAGTGGATGGGGCCACGTTTACACCTTGGAAATAATCCAAGGCTTAGCTGAATTCGCTAGAAGAAACGCCATGAAAGCTGGATACGGCGACCGTGTGACAATAATCTGCTCGGACGGCTCCATTGGTTATTCTGAAAAGGCTCCATATGACAGAATTCTTGTGACTGCAGCTGCGCCTGACGTTCCTAAACCCTTAATTGAACAGCTGAAACCAAACGGAATAATGCTGATCCCTGTTGGAAGCACGCACCTATTCCAAAACCTAATAAGAATCACAAAAGGAACGAAAGGGAAAATTAAAGAGGAAAACCTTGGCGGAGTTGCTTTCGTCCCTTTAACCGGGCATTATGGTCACAGATTTTAGTATGTTTTGGAATAAAGGGTAGAAAAGTAAAGGAACGAGAATTTATGTAAGTATTTGCCGCTGGAAGTTGTACATCAAAGAAATTAAGGACTTGGTTCCTCCATGCATTGGGGACGGCGCTACAATTGCGATTCAAGCACGCTTTTACATCAGTTGTGCATCAAATCCGTAAATCATCAAGATTCATCGAATTAAACCTGAAGAGGTTAACAAAGTCTTCATCAGAGGTTTAACACCTTCCTATACCCGAATATGTCAAGAAATCCGTGACCTGAGAGGTTGCAGGTCATCACTTTTTCCTCGCCAGTTTCTTTACATTTCAGTGCTTCATCTATCATGGCTCTAATGGCGTATGACGATTCTGGAGCTGGTAGGAAGCCTTCTGTTCGAAGGAAAATTCGGGTGGCCTCGAAAACTGCTTTCTCGTCGATTGAATAAGTCCTTGTTTTAATGTACCCTAAGTTTCTCAATAAACTCAAGATAGGCGATGCCCCAGAGTACCGCAGACCATCTCCGAATATCGGAGGCATCTCCACATCGTGACCCAATGTGTACATTTTAAGAAGGGGCGTTTTGCCAGCATGGTCTGCGAAATCATAACGATATTCACCTTGACTTATGTTCGGCGCTGCCAAAGATTGGGCTGCAAGAAATTCGCACTTCCGCTTACCTTTTACCACTTCACCAATAAAGGGTAACGTGAAACCGCCGAAGTTGGATCCTCCCCCGAAGCAACCTATCATCAAGTCCGGCTGCTCCCCAACAATGTTGAATTGTTGGATTGTTTCGAGACCGATTACCGACTGATGCATCAATACATGATTTAAAACGCTTCCTAAACAATAAACAAATCCTTCATTTTTCGCTGCATATTCTAGTCCTTCAGAAATCGCTATGCCCAGTGAGCCGGGATGGTTGGGGTTCGTTTGGAGGACGCTTTTGCCAACTTCAGTTATATTACTTGGCGACGCATGAACCTCGCCCCCATACATTTTCATTAGAGTTCTCCGGTCGACCTTCCAGTCGTATACATTGCGAACCCAAAAAACAACGCATTTTAATCCCATCAAACAGGAAGCATAAGATAATGCGGTGCCCCATTGTCCAGCCCCGGTTTCTGTGCAGACACCTTCTCTTCCTTCTTCGGATGCATAAAATAGCTGCGCTAACGCCGTATTTACTTTGTGGCTTCCAGTGGGAGACAAGTCTTCCCTCTTCCAGTAAAGATGTGCGGGGGTCTTCAGGAACTTTTCAAGTCTTCTAGCTCGCCTGAGTGGTCGCGGTCTACCAGCTTGTATATACAGCTCTCTTAATTCTTCAGGTATAGGAACCCAACTTTGATCTGAACTTTCCTGCTCTAAACACTTTTTGACCATTACTTTAGACAGAAATTTAAGTCGAGAAGGGCCTGTTTCAGGTTCTTTAGGTGGTGGAAGAGGTTGTGGAAGATCCGGCAAAATGTTGTACCAACTTTTTGGAAGGTCATCCACTGGCAGTTCAATCTTTACTTCAGTCATTTCTTTTTCTCCTAAGCTTCAGATTTTAGATGCGTCAATTAGTTCCATAATTCATAAAAAGCTTTCTCATGTAAACCATTTTTCTAACGTTGTTTTACCTTTTAGCTCCTCAGCTCCTCTCTGCATTTTTTCCAAGGCTTTTCTGACCCGGTCTTCTGAGAAGTCTCTTTCCCTGCAGATGAAATTTATTATGCCTTCCACGTCCGGTTCTCTCCATTCTATTTTGTAGTTGTCTATTACTTTCGGGTGAAGGAATATTTCCCTGATTCTTTGTGGTGCGGCTGGGAACTCTGCGTTTTTTATGTGTGGTAACGCGTTTTCTAGGCTTCCATGGTTCCTTATCAGTTTCAGGGCTGTTTTTGGTCCTAAGCCTTTTATGCCTTCGGGGTTGAAGTCTGTGCCTATGAGTATGCCTATGTCGATTAGCTGTTCATAGATTATTCCACATTCCTTTAGAACATGTTCAAGCTCAACAATTTCAGGTACAACCTCGATGTAAACTTTTTTTCCCGGAAGTCTTCTTCGACCTGAAATCGTCACGTTTCTCAGAAGTTTTGGAGCACCAAAAAGTATGCTATCATAGTCTTGGCTTGCGCAATAGTCTGCATCTCCATGCTTTGCTAAGTGTGCCGCTTGCGCTTCTCCCTCGCTTGGAGCTTGAACCCATGGAATCCCGATCAAGTCTAAGAGTCGCTTGCTGTCTTCCGCCATGTAGTCCTTTAGACGCGATGTCGCCTGCGCGTAAATACGGGCTTCTTCTAGTTTTCCCGCTTTCAAAGCTTGTTCGTATCTTATCAGCGCTTCCTTTTTGACTTTCATACGCCTCTTGATTTCGACTTCTTTTAATGCGGGTGGAGTTCCGTCAAAAACATAGATTGGTTTTATGCCCATCTCTACAAGGTTGCATGTTCTGTAGAGGAGACCGCTTAAGTGGCTTGTTATCCTTCCGCTACTATCCTTTAATGGTGTGCCGTCCGGCTGTCGGATTATGGCCAGGAACTGGTATAGAGCGTTGTAAGCGTCTATGGCTATGGATTTTCCACTTAAATCCTTAAGCCTCACTGTTGTTTTCGGAACGAGGTCACGCAGGTTTACGCCCAAAACAACCCCGCTGAATATAACAATAAAACCACAATAATAAACTTGTGAAATCCAC
>Ga0209636_10003828_pt1 | contig 15360 bp, 11 predicted proteins | sample DeeMarSWOR152_54_FD_187464 | JGI IMG/M metagenome (GOLD analysis project Ga0209636, IMG submission 187464) | Marine sediment microbial communities from White Oak River estuary, North Carolina - WOR-1-52-54 (SPAdes) (version 2) | ecosystem: Environmental > Aquatic > Marine > Intertidal zone >...
AGATGATGACCTTCCCCAGTGCTCACAACTGAAGATTCTGTCTATTATACAGTACCACCTACTATTCTTGCCAGAAAGGTGATACCGTACCCGGTAAAGGTAAAACCCTAATCTCTTTGGTAGTCGTGGTTGTAGCATCCTCAGTATCGGTAAACTTCATCGTGACTGAGTAGGTTCCGGGCTTCTGGTAAACGTGCGTAGCGGTCGGGCCACCTACCGTGACGGGAGTCCCGTCTCCCCAATCCCAGGTGGTGCCTGCCCATTCAGGCAGTGCCGGATAATGAAAACTCGTTTTGTCATCATAGAAGCGAGTTTCATCATTCCACACCTTGACACTATCCCCTGTCCTCACTGTGTCTGACAATACCGCAATACTTACCCGTGGAGGTGTATTCGGACGAGTCTTACTGATGTTATCATAGAAAAGGAATCCCTCCGGCGTACGATCGATATTTTCCAGAATTTCAATATGTGCGTCGTAAGCACGCTGTATCTGGTTAAGTGTAATTTTGTCCGGCGTATCCAGCGTGGAATGGTAATATAGGGGGATACTTGCCACGTTAACCCACGGACTGGTTGTCGGCGCCATACCCCACTGCGGTCCGCTTCCAGACGAGCCGAAACGGTTCTGGGTGCAAACAAATCCGTGCTTATCCATGGTAAAGGCGGCAAGCCTGCTGAAAACATAATTATTCGATATTATATAGAATTCACAGGTTTCGCCTTCGACTGGAACGATTTTATCTTCGGTTTCGTCGAACACATACCTTGTACCACCGACTGCATGGTCGACATCCCACACAATTGCCCTGGTCAGTTGGTCTTTATGCGCCTCAGCAAACTGGTAGTGTCCCGAATTGAGGTCGAAATCATGTCCCAGACACCAGGCGAAAATCATGTCACGGTTCCTTAACTCGGTAGGTTTAGAGGCGAAGTATTCTGCCCACTTTATCAATAATGCTACGCTGCCATTGTTATCAACGGCACCGGTAAAATAACCGGTATCATAGTGTGTACCGGCAAGAACAACCTCGCTGGAGCTGCCGTTCCCCGGCAATTCAAAGACCACGTTGAAAGCATCGTATACTACATGTGGCACATCCAGTTTTATTGTAATAGTATGAGGTATGCCTGACACGGCCAGATTTCTTAAATAATCACCTCCGCTCTTGCCAAAACAAAAAACCGGAATCGGGAAAATATTATTTGCTGTTCCTTCACCCTTTTGTTGTTGCGGGCTATCCACTTGCAGGTTGGCCCGAAATACGGCCACAGCCCCCTTATTTTTTGCAGTTACAGTCGCATCTCTGGCACTCGCTATGTAGCCCCGTAAGAATTTCTCATCTATCAGGGCAATCTTGCCGGCAACATCGATGAGCTCAAAATTTGATGCGGACCCGACTCCTAAATATGCTAGTTCACCTGTAATGCCTTCAGGAGGAGTGCCTACAGTCCAGTGCAAGGGACTGCACAATTCGGATAACGGCGTTTCTTTACCATTCTCTTCGACCATTACTTCGTAGGTTTCGGGGAACGGACTGTTTACTTTAATCGGTTCTAATCTGGCGTCTTTCAAACCGGCCGCATGGAGTTTGCCGAGGATATAGTTTGCCGCCGCATCTCCCTTCTCCCCGATATTTATCCCGGAATGTATACCGTATCCGGCGAGGTCGCAAAGAGCCTGAATGATCCCCATGATCTCCTCGCCAACAGAGGATGTATTAGAATTTCTCCTATTCATCTTTTTCCCTCCTCTCCTCCTTATCAAGGGCAAATCAGGCATCACCTAATAATAGCAAAAGAATAAGAGATAATATAGTATGTTTAAATCGTACAATGGGAGCTGGACCGGCTGGCTTGAGATACCTCTTAGCCAATTGTCACAAAATACTATTTTGTTACCTTAGTACAGCCATGGGGATGTTTGTCACATAATCCCTGAATCTTCGGTACAAGTACAGGTTATGCTCTACAGGTCTTCCTTCATGTGGTCTTCAAGCCATACCGCCATATCGTCGAATACCTGAAGATGTTCCGGTTCGTTAAATATCTCGTGCCGCAATCCGTCATAGAGTTTTAGAGTTTTATCCTTCGACCCGATGCGGTCAAAAAGAGTCTTACTGCGAGTACCATCGGCAACAGCATTACCAGCCATAATGAGTACCGGCAATTCGATGAGGGGTACCATGTCCGAGACAGCAGTCATCTTTCCGCCAAGTCCATCCGGTACCGGACCACGATACACGAGAGGGTCATTCACGTATGCTTCGATTACCTTGGGATCTCGACTTAGAAAGTTTGTCGGCAACGGCTGGCCAACCGGTCGCGGAGGTGGGGCCGGCTCACTGCCGCTGTTGATCCCTCCACCGGAAGTTACCAGACCCGCCAGCTCATTCTGGAATCTGGCTGCGTACAGAAGAGCAATTGCCGAACCCATACTGTGACCGATAAGGAATATCCTTTTCCCGGGGTTATTTTCACGGATAATGTCGAAGAAAGTTTTCAAGTCATCGACATAGTCAGAGAACCGTTCAACGTAGACACGAACGCCGTCCGATTTGCCGTGTCCACGGTGATCCAGTGCGTATACCGCGTAACCGCGAGTCTCAAAGTATTCGGCCAGATGGCCGTAGCGTCCACTGTGCTCGGCAAATCCATGGGCCACCATTAATACCGCCCGGGTTTCACCGGAAGATATCCAGTACTGGTAATATAGATTCAGATTTTCCAGACCTTTGAAATACGTTTCCTTATGCATCTTTACCTCCAGTTTTATTACAGGTAATAAGAACATAATAAGAACACGTTATCACAGATTCGTTATAAGGAATACCTACTAAATCACCACCGCAATCGCCAATATGGACAACTGCAGGGAATTCTTCGTATTGTTATGATACTCTAGCAATTCCGAGCGAAGGAAAACGAACGTGACTTCCCGATCTAGGTCCATCCAGACGTGCTACCCAGCCCGAGTACTACTGAGCTATTTTCGAAAAGCCTGATTTTACTTCCGGTGTTCCCGTAATATTTAGATACATGTCCGTATCGACAGTATATTCAGGCCAATCAGGCACACCTTCTGCCGAGGGTCTACCGTTCTTCGCGAAACTGGTCCATAGTGCCATCATCACCTCCGAAACATTCCTATCTACCACGCTCAGTTCAGGAGTGACCGTTTTTACTCCCATCTGCTGCATAAACATACCAATGGATTTCCACCACCCAGTCGAATCATCCCAGTCACCAAAGACGTAGGGAAGCTCGATGGAGTGTACGGATACGCCACCTTCATTTCGCCAATTAGCGGGTACCTGGTCGAAAATGCAGGCATATCCGTTGCATCCATGCTTTATAACGGAATTAAGCATATCAATGTAGGCCGGGATAAGCTGCGGTATGACCAGCCCACCGGGTCCAACCAGCTCACCCAGGTTTGCCATCACTATGAGTGGCACGGGATTGCAGGAACCGGACTTGAACATCTTCGTGGGACTATCTGGCAACAGCCAACCGTCCGCGGCGGCATCCCATACGAATGCTGGGGGGCTACCCGGAGTAGTGCGAGGCGGCTCCAACGCCTGATTAGCTTCGAGTATCTTTGAAGATGACAATGCACGCGCCTGCATCAACGGATCATCGGATGAGTCTATTCCCAGCTTCTCAAAAAGCTTTTTCCCGCTTTCTTCGACATCCGCCAGCGATTTACCGGTCAGTATCGCCAGTGAGGTACCGCTTTCGCAGATAGCCCGATGGAATAATCCTTTGGCAAGGGGTGACAACATCATGATGGACACTTTGGCTCCGCCACCGGATTCTCCGAAGATAGTGACATTATCCGGATCGCCGCCGAACGCAGCGATATTGTCCCGTATCCACCGGAGGGAGGCAATAAGGTCGAGGAACAGGTAATTGCCCGAAACGCCCTCCGGTGATTCTCTGGAAAGAGCCGGATGAGCCAACAAACCGAACAGTCCGAGCCGGTGATTCAGAGTAACAACTACGACACCGTTTTGCGGAAGCCGGTAGTTATTCCATATCTTATCGTTACCGCATCCCTCTGCATAGCCTCCGCCGTGCATCCAGACCAGTACCGGAAGTTTTTCATCAGGCTGCCTGGCAGGGGTAACCACATTGAGGTAAAGGCAGTCTTCACTCCGGGGAAATTCGTAAGACGAACCGGGGAGTTCAGCCCGTGGCGAGATATTACTGAATTCCGTGCATTCGCGGACGCCTTCCCAGGGCTCCGCAGGCTGCGGCGGTTTCCAGCGCAGGTCTCCAACCGGAGGAGCTGCGTAGGGGATTCCGCGGAAGATAGATACTTCTTTCCCGGGCTCACCGATGGTAGTACCCGAAACATAACCTTTATCCGTTTTTACATTCTGTATCATATGCCCTCCTTATAATTACGGACTCATCTCAGCGACCTGATTTTGTCAGTGTGGCTCCTTTTATTAATTTAGTTTTATGCGCTGTGCGGAAATACGACATTCCGAAAGAATAGCCCGGTATACTTCCGGATACGACAATATGAATGTCTTCGGGGTTTACGACCGGAACCATGCCTCCCGGTCTGAGGGATTCTTTTAACACCGGCAGGCGATTCTCTGGAATAGCGTCGTGCGGAAAGAATATGTCTATATCGGGAGCTATGGTATTAATCCTGTCATTTATACCCTGTATTTCACGTTCGGTGAGTTCTTCATAAGGTACCTTCGTGGTCTCATACAGGTAATCTCGCAGAGATTGTTTACTGGTGTAGCTGATACGCTGCAACATGATAGCTAGTTCCGGGTGGACAACGATAATATGTTTTCTGAGATGGGCAGCGGGGTTGGCCACACCAAGCTTGTACTGACCAAACGTGCCGCGGTCGGCAGCCACGTCTTTCACAATGTAGTCAAGGACCGCATTTACGTCCCAGGGCTCGACAACTCCCCCGCCGTATATCCTCGTCATACCGCCCATGACGGTGTCCACCGTCACGCAGTTGTCTTCCGGCTTATATCCCAAGCCTTCATTGAACGTTTCCCATGGACTCTCCTCCATATTTTCGGCGAACGTGTAGAAGGTGTGAGGGGACGGGCGGCCAATTAGCGCCATGTCGATCTCTCCTGGCCAGAGGTAGCCGATGTTAATCAGGTTCAGCCTTACGGCACGGCCGATGGTGTTATTAGCCTGCCAGCCATGGCCCAACAAGCCTACGCCGTAATTCATGTTGATTTCCTTGGCAAGAGGTCCACTTACCATTATCATAAGGGTAAACGAGCCTTCTGAACTCATCATGTGAGTGTAGGTCCCCTCTTCCGCGAGGCACTCCATGGCTGAAATTATTATCGGAAAATACTCAGGCCTGGCACCCGCCATCACCGCATTAACGGCTAACTTTTGAATGGTAGCGATACCATTTCTATAAGGTACCCGACCTATTACTTCGTCGGGAGAACGACTTGTTCCTGCCAACATCCGTTCAACAGCAAGCTCTGTAGGAGGTATCAGAGGCAAGCCATCGCCCCAGTGGTTGTCAAGGTACAGCTTGTTGAATGATTCCAGAGCGGACTCATAACTCTCCGCGGTGATCTCAACCATTTCGGCTGTCTTTGATCTGGCTTTTAACCCCGGATTTTTCTCCTCAGGCGTAAGGGGTGTGGTGAGTGCGTTGATAATTCGGTCGATGGATGCTTCGGCAACAGGTCTGATACTCTCCACGGTAGACCGGTTTGGGTAGTAATCTATAGACGGTAGACTTACGATACGTATCCCCGGCATTCCCGCGTCCTCAGCTGACATTTTAGAGGTGTGAATAGCATTATCACCAATCACGAAAACGCCCGGTTTACCGAGTTTTTCCAGAGCGATTACCTGCCGGCATTGAATCCATCCTCCCATCCCGTTATCGCCGACGCCGTAGATGAAAGTGTCCATCTCTTTCTTGGCCTTCTCCGCCGCCTCTGCATCTCCCCAGACAAGCCGAAATGTCGTTGCCGTCGGGAATCTTTCGTTCAGTAATTCCTCGACCGCGGCACAGTAGTTATCGCCACCTTTCTTGCCGTCCCAGATTATTCCTATTTTCTTTCCCGCTAAATCCTTCATACGAGGGTTGGTAAGACCTGAAGGGGCCGGGATATCGAGAACACCCTGCGGATTAAAACACACCAGTGACACTTTTTCTTTTGATTTTTCTTTCAATTGTTATTCCTTTTTGCTAACCGTTTATTATTTATAAACACCGTATTCCTGGGCTGCCTCGATAATAGCATGCAGGCATGCCGGATCGCATTTATCCGGACCGGAACCCAGTGACAGGATGTAACCGCCGCCTTCACCGCATATCTCGATGAGCTTACGGCAGTATTTCTTTATTTCCTGCGGTGAGTGCGTGTAAAGTTGCGCAGCGGTAACATTACCGGTGATACATGCAGAATCTCCTAGTATCTCCTTGGCTTTAAACATGTCCGTTTGTTCCATCGTCCACACCACTGAAGCACGCGGCAGATCGCTGATAATTCTCAGGCGGTCTTCGTTATATTTGCCGTCGATTACCATCATCGGAACACAGCCTTCGTTAATAAGGCCCAAGAGGAGCTTGCGGAAGGTAGGCCAGTAAAACCTTTCGAACTGTTCGACGGACATGAAGCTGTCGTCGCCCTTGTGCATTGGGATAAAGACGACAGGACTGCGCGCCATATTGGTCATACTCACAGCCGATTGAATGGAGCGGTCGACGATAACCTCTAAAACCTCCAGCAGCTTTTGCGGCTGACGATACATGTCCATCACAGTGCCACGGGTGCCCCGCAGCGAATCGGCTATCGTATCGAAAGGTGCCTGTGATCCGCTACCCATGAAAGGCGGAAAGCCCGATTCTAGCGATAACCTGGCACACTCTCTGATTACCTGTTGATATTTAGCGTTTTCTCGGCTGGATTTCCGGATCGCTTTAAAAAGCTTCTGAAAGGCAGGATCCTGGCACATCGCCATAAGGCGTTGGGGAAGCCCCTGGTAAGAAGACAACGGGGGGATATTTGCCAGAGGTTCGAAGGCACCCCAGGTACGGGGAGTAAAGTACCGCACACCGAAATCGAAGGGATCGTTCATTAAGAAGTCGTACTCGTTTGCCTGCATGTACTCTTTTTCAACGAAATTCTGGAGGCTGGCATTATCCGGCAGACCGTGACCGGGCCACTTGAGTGTCTTGTAATCGAGGATCTCATAAACCCGGGCGGGGAAAAACCCGGGAATGTCGTTGGTATCCTGATCATAGTCCTGGAGCCATTTCATCCATGCAGGCATAATCTTGGAGTAATCGTAAATTACGTCCTTCAGAGTAAATCCGGCGTTATAAGCAATGATAGCACCACTGGTGAGGTGGACAGGAACACGGTCGGGGATTTCCATTTTAATGGCTTTTATCATACGGGTGGCGCGGTCCTGATATTTCTTCTTCGCTACCGGACTGTTGAATTTAATATCATTGGTAAAAAGCCATTTTTTAAAACGTTCCTCACGTCTTTCCTGCCAGGTCATCTCAGACCACTGCTTTTCTGCTTTCACGATGCAATCTCCTGTTCCGAACTATTGTAGCCAGGAAATAATCATCAACTTAGACCAACGATTAACTCAGGTCCAGCAATTGGGTGGGATTCACTTTAACCATTAGTTCTATCTCTTCCGGTGTAATTCCGTGGTGGAGTAAGGTAGCAATGAATAATCTCATTCCTTCTACCGGGAGCGGATTCTGAGGTTGACCTAGATCAGTGCTGACAATGCAGTGTTCCGGACCGATACTCTTAATCACCTTGACCAATTGTGCCGGATCGTGTCCGAACTCATTAGGCAGTATTCCTATAATGGTGAATTCCATAAACGCCCCTGCTTTCGCCAGTCGCTGCATCTCTTCTATGGTTAATACCTCTTCCATAAATTCTTTATCCATGGGATGAGTAATAATTATTTTCTTAATCCCGACTTGCTGTGCTTCTTCAACCAAAGCAAAGATTTCCCGCGGTGATATATGGCCAGTAGCGAGTACCATGTTATTCTTTTGTATTAGAGACAGTATTGACTCCATTTCAGGCACCAGTTTCCCTGTCTCATCGATTACGGAGAATCCTTCACCTTTTAGAGGAAGCCCCTGCGCTCTCATCATGTTTATAGAGTTGGCTGAAGAAAATGTGGGCATCCATACCACTTTGGCACCAAGCTGTACCGCGTTCTCCAGGGCATGAATGTTAAGTCCGCCGATTTCATAATCAAGGCAAATACTGCCGAACACTTTTATGTCCGGAACCAGTTGATTTACGATAAGGGCTACCGCGGCAGTATAGTTGTGACTCTTAAGGACGATAGCCTTCATTCCTGCCTGTTGCGCCTGCCTGGCTGCTTCTATCGCATCAATACGACTAAATCCCATTGGAAGACCCGGGTGCATATGCATGTCTATCGAGCCTGCAACAAGCTCGTCTATATTGCTAAATTGCATATTTACTCTCCTTAAAGTAACTTGAGAACTATTTTCACATTTACATTATTAAATTGGTTAATATATGATCCTTGATTGTTGCCCTGGTTCACGTCGATTGCTATACACAGGCTATTTTCTCGCTCTTGCACCTTTGGCATAATTTACCCTGCCTACATAAAATTCCTCATCATCCTCACGCGGTGTTACTCCTATTGCGTTCAGGCCTGCCCTCATTGCGTCTTTGGCTCGCTGAGTCAGTCTGTTACCCGGCTGCCTTAGCATACCGCCGTTGCCGCCAGCCAGCCAGTCCAAGTACTTGATCCCGACAAAACCGCCACCCTGATACAGAGCTATCTTCATAGCATTCATATGAATCGGGGCAAGCTCCCAATAGAGTTCCATTGCCTTATCGAACTCCCCCTGCACGAACAGGTTGAACATCCTGACTATGCGGGTATTCTCGGAGTTCTCGTCGTCATAGATGACGTACTTGCCGGGACCTGCCCACTGCTGGTGGTATTTAGGAATGGTTATACACCACTCTTCCGGCTCACCCGATTGCTGTAAGATCTGATCGCCCACAAGGTGGTGAACCTGTGCCATCTTGCCAAAGCCATCAGCTATATATATCTTAGCCGCCACTACGTTCGGTATCTCAGCTACCCGGGCTATAAGTTCGGGGTTAAATGCACTCGGGTGAAACCTCCCGAAGTCAAAGATGGGCTTAGGCCAGAAGTCTATACATAGGTTAACAGAATCACATATTTTTTTGGTTATCTGGTAGATATCCTCCTCTGATCTGGCATAGAAGTTACCAGGATAACCAAAAAGGGTATGAGTACCGCCTACCTTTTCAAAATGCCTGAGCATCTCTATATCCTGCTCGACATCATCGATCCCTGTAGTCACCGACACCAGTATCTTACCTTTAGCTTCGTCACAGACGATCTCCATGAACCTTTTCCGTTCCTCGAAGCTCATCGAGGCCATCGATGTTTCACAAAGAACGCTGAACATACCCTTGCGTATATTATGCTGGACGTCCCATCTGATACCTTCCTCATCCAGTTCCGAGAGGTCCGGAGTAAAAGATGGAGGGATAGTGCCATCCAGCCCCTTGTAGTTCTTCCTGGCCCATTCTTTTGCCTCTGATTTGGTGAACTCTAAAGCCACTTTATTCTCCTTCTGTAAAAATAGATTTCATTATCTATCTTCTGAAATAAATTAAAGCAATTATCACCCCTTGTTTCATAAACCGGTTACTTCTTACTTCGATTTACCTCAGTTGTTATACGATGGTTAGTATCGTTTCATTCTTGCTCCTTTAGAATAATTAACCCTGCCTACGAAAAACTCTTCCTCGTTATCACGCAGCGGTACTCCCAAACCCTTCAGGCGAGCCCTTATCCCATCCTTTTGATAGTCATGCAGTCTCTGGCCCATTGGCTGTCTCACCATGCCACCATTGGCACCAAGGCACCACTGTGCATATTTGTCGGGCAGGGCACTGACTATTCCTGTATTAAAATAGGAATCCGGTCCTCCTCCAAGCGAAGCGCCACCCGGTATACCTTTCATAAAATCCCAATACATCTCCATAGCTTCATCTACTTTGCCCTCTACAAACGCATTGAACATCCTCACCATTCGGGGGTTATCAGGAGTCTGAGAAGCATCATAAGGACCGGCTCCCGCCCACTGCTGGCCATATTCAAGGATTGTAATAGGCCAGTTGGTCTGCATGGGATCATTAACCAGAACTCTGTCGCCTATAAGCCGGAAAGATTCGAACATAAAACCGATGGGACCACCTCCGCAAAGCTTCATCCCTACAACGTTCGGTATATCGGCTATCTGTTGGAGGGTATCCAGCGGGAAATAGCTCGGGTGCATATTCCTTACATGGAGTCTGCCGGCATAGAAATTTACAGGCAGATTAGTAGCGTCACACATCATCTTGTACTCCCAGTATATTTCATCCGGTGTCCTTGGGTAAAACTGGACGGGATGACCAAGCAAAAGAAAGGTGCCGCCTACTTTCTCGAAATGCGCCATCATCTCCATGTCTTCCTCGACGGTGTTCTGCAATATAGTCATAGATACGTGGATATTGCCTTTAGCTTCGTCGCACACTATTTCCACAAATTGCTTACGCTCTTCAAAGGTCATTGCGCAAGCCTCGACTGCGCAGAGTATACAACTCAGCTGATTGGCTATCAAGTAATTAACGTCCCACCTGATACCCTCCTCATCCAGTCCGGACAGGTCCGGTTTAAAGGACGCATGAATAACGCCCTCCAATCCCTTCAGATTTTCCTTGGCCCACTGTTTTGCCTCTGTTTTAGTAAATTCCAATGCCATGCTATTCTCCTTTCATATACAAACAACATTCATTCTGTGATTTATTAGGAATCACTACCAGTTACCTCCATTTATCCACAGATGCATTCGCCATGTAACGAAAATCTCCGACCATCCAGAACGCATCCGTTCCCCCTCCTATTACCAGCATCTCAACCGGTGCGTTACTCGAGATAAGTGGGTGTGTTGTTTTCCCTTCCGGTGGAAGGTTTAACCAGGATGCAAACGGTTCAATCCCTGCTCTGGCAGATTCAAGGTCATCAGGCATAGCCGCCCAATAAGTCCAGGCAGTCATAAAGGCGTTTTCCTTGATCCACTGGCTTATCTTTTCCTTACTGTCGAAGCCTTCATTCTTAAGATCTTTTGCCGTCACCGGGCTTAATAAAAAGGTTGCCTGAGTTCCGGGACTTAGTCCGAGAGTGTGATGAGTACCGGCCCCGCTGGTTTCAAAACTAATAAGTTGCTCTTTCATAATTTCGTGATGCGGATACGGTTTATAGGCAGCGTAGTTCAGCAGACTCCACCCACCCAGTATACTGACAACGCTTTCTTCCGCCTTGTAGCCCTTTTGCACATGCAGGGGGTTCCATCCTTCGGGCAGTGCTTCTTCATTCTCTGCGCAACACAGATTATTATAGTTGGTATTATTACCTATATCGCCCAAATAACTTTCACCAAGTATAGAGCCTCCTAGATTCTTTGAAATGAGAGTCCATGCCCTTCCTATGACAGCATTGGCCTGATTAAAGGGTCCCAACGCACTCAGACCGCTGTTCATATTTATCTCTTTGTGTATCGGTCCGTTTGCTACGACCATCCTGCACATAGAGGTAGCGGAACTGAATAGCGAGGTTACCCCGGTAGATGCTATAGCCAGTATAACAGGTAAATGCTCTTTTCTGGCTCCTGCCATCACCGCGTTGATTGCTACATGCTCCACGTTATATTCCCAGGCTTCATGGGGAGGGGAGGGTTGCATGGTTATAGGAAGTTTCTCTATTTCACCTCCTGCCCTCGCACCACCACCAAGTAACCTCATCGAGCGCTCCCAGGCTTCGTTGGGAGGGACGGGCTGCATCACACCGATTATCTCATCAGGTTTATGACTGGTTCCTTTGAGTATCTCGGCTACTCGTTCTTCCGTAGGAAGGACTATCGGAAGACCATCGGTCCATCCTTTCTCAAGAAAGAGTCGTCCCAGGTTCTCGGGAGTATCAGGATCCATCAGCCTTGGTCTCGGTCTTTCTATTACTCCCGTTTTCTTTTCCTCTTCGGTTGTCGGTTTGGTCAATGCCCCGATGATTCCACTTACTACCGACCTTCCATTTATCGGGTCGTCACCTTCCAGATATCTCCGGTGTACTTCAAGCGATCTGTTTGCGAAGGGGTAAGGAACCCAGGTAAATCTTATTCCGGGTATTCCTTTCTTATAGGCAAATTTCCTTATGAGATCCGGGAATGCCTCGGTTACGACAGGCGCTGTAGGCAGCCCCATCGTTTCAAGTATCGAACAAAAGATGATGACCGACGGAGCACAGGTATCAAGCTGGCCGATGCCTATTATCACACCATGGCCTTTTTCTTTGATTTCAGCCCATAGGCCCGGGTCGTTATTGAAGTAAGTGCCTGTCTTTACCCTAAGCTCCCATGTCGTCTCGGGATACCTGGAGGACAACAACTTTTGCATTTCCTCAAAAAACTGGTGTGTTCGCGGGAAATTCATGTCAACGATGTATACGGTTTTCCCCTCCAGAGTATCGAGCCGGGGCGCCATTGGCACCAACTGTATCGGGGGGGCTTTACCCTGGGGATTCAACACAGATATTTTCTCATTCGCCATATCAGTTTTTCTCCTTTTCGAGCCTGTTACAGACACAAGTCATCATTTCAAGATAAATAACGGAGAAGCTACCCGTAATATTGAATCTTGTTGTTTTGCATATTTACGCTGCGATTCATGGTATTCCTGTTATTACCTTTAAGAGTATTAGTAACCTATTCTATAGAGCTGAGTCAGTTTAGCTACTTTTTCCGGATTGGTTTCGAGAAACACTCTTGCCCTAGTTATCTTGATATCCTTATCGTCGTTAATTTTGATGTTATATAGGACATTCATTTTCAATTCCAGCAAGACTTCTCCGGTCGCTCTTTTAATGGCCTGCGTTTTAAGCAACGCACCTACTTCATTTTGCTTCTCATCGATAAAGAGGTGTTCAAGGACCAATTTATCCTGAATCGCAGGATGGTTAAGACAGTTCTCGTACCACTGGTCGCGGCTGGTTACCATATCGTCGAATGACAATTCAGGATCATAGAACTTATCCATGATACGATGAGTTTCCGCAACCTGACCGTATTCGCTATAGGCCGTGACGTAGTCGTTCATAAAACGAACGATGTCATCATACATTGACTCCACAGGTTTTCCTCCTTTTCTCCTTGCAGTATAATTTAATTAATTTCAGGTATCAGCTAATCCGTACATTCGGAACCTTAAGGTGTAATACCACTGATTCTTATCACGTAGTTCTTTAATCAGAGTCTAACAGATATAAAGGATTTCTTTTCCCCATCATCTTGATAGCATTTTCATTTGGGCTGTTGTGTAAGAAAGATATCGTATACGTCTAGCGTATGCAACATCATACTTAAATATTGGACTAATTGCAAGGAAAGATTCGAGGATTTTGACAATTACCAATTCCGTAATCTTCGGTTCTTTGATCTCCTCCTAGATTGACTTCCAGAATTCCAACCCCACAATATTAGGTTCACACAATACCTTTTTCAAGATACCCAATCTTTACACCTCAGGAGGGGTGATAATATAGCTAGTTCTTCTGATTTAACTTAATGACTTTTTGTTGGATGTAGAGCAAGTTGAACATTTCCGAGTTTTGTTACATTATAAAGAATCGTTCCTTTTTTATATCCCAGTCTCATGCCTACCGGTCAAGCGTAAAACTTAGCGGACCTTTATTGTATCCATCGTACGGATGCTTAATGCAGTGAGATAAAGCTAAGAAGAAGGTATTCCTTATTTCGTATTCCTGAATTAGTGCGAATTTAGCACGCTGCCATATACAGCTTCATTAGCGGAGAGCCATTCATTATGCCCCACAAGTTGTCTGGATGACTGGTGAGTGTATACCTGCTCCTGAATCCATCGCTTAATCATTTTCGCGGCCATAATATGGTCAGATGGATCAACTAAGAGGACTTGATTCTCCTTTATGGTCATAAGGTCGCGATATGTGTCGGGAAAATTCTTTCGATCAGTTATTATACCTACCCCCGAGCATAAAGCCTCCAATGCTAAATTTGACATTTGTATGTATGGGAGCTTTGACTCAAAGATGAAGATACTATCTATCTGATCGAGCAAGCTTGGTATCTTCCAGGGTGGCATAAATGGGTACCACTTGAAACTAGAAGTTAGTTCAGGATCGAGGGTCTCTTTGAAATTGGATACTCCCTTTCCCTGACTAATAAAAAGAATCTCAAATTCACCTGTCAGTTCTTGTATAATTCTTGCTATATAGTCCAAACTCTTATGCTGCCAGTGGTAGTTAATCTTTCCTATAAAAGCTAGTCGCCGTCGAGGCTCTTTTATGCCTTTTGACGTAAATACGGATCCATCAGGGATATACGATGGTTGAAAAACAAGTCTAGGATTTATTGGATCTAACAAGTATTTATGGTGCTTTTCTGTGATTACTGAGTCAGCGCCGGATATCGCTTCCGTAACTGCTGTCTTCAGAATTTCTTTCTTGAAAAATTTCTCGATGTCTGATCCTCCATGCCGAAGTATGTGACATATACCGGTTAACGCTTTGGACAAATGACCCACTATGCCATAAGGCACAAGGTAACCCGTATCTAGTATTTGTATTTCATGTTCTCGTATTACCCTAATGGTAAGGTCTAGTAGTCCTAGAGTGTTCTCATTATCCTCTGGTATGTGCCAAGGAATGTCTTCGTGAGATCGATGAACTTGCAGGTTCAGCTTAGGGGATGGGCAGTCGTCGTAATCCTGTATCCGGTATTCTAATCCTGCTGAGACCCCATGAGTGATTATATGAACCTCGTGGCCTCGTGCTGCTAGACCACGCGCCAACCAATAGGTCTTTGCTGCAATGCCGCCTTCGAGGGGAAAGTACTTACTAAGTAACGCAATTTTGTAGGGCATGACCTTTCTCTGATAAAAATATATCCTCAAACACCTGAAAAAGGCATAACTCTTTCTTATCTTGGAAATACGCTCTTAATGGATGTATCAAGAAAGTCTGATTATCCATTAGTGTTTCTAAACTCTCGTCTATGAGTGGGGTAACATTTCTTAAGGCTGATGACATTGCTTCCTTTGGTCTCGATAAAACCCACTCTAAACCAAGACGCTGGAATTCTGGTCTGAAAGCCTCTCTGAGAATCCATTTTGTGGTTCTATAGTTAGGCACTTTATACTCAGTCGGTAAGTTCAACGCAAATTCTGCCAAGTCATCAAAAAGATAAACCAATAAGAGAGGCTGAGACAT
>Ga0209636_10003830_pt1 | contig 15356 bp, 12 predicted proteins | sample DeeMarSWOR152_54_FD_187464 | JGI IMG/M metagenome (GOLD analysis project Ga0209636, IMG submission 187464) | Marine sediment microbial communities from White Oak River estuary, North Carolina - WOR-1-52-54 (SPAdes) (version 2) | ecosystem: Environmental > Aquatic > Marine > Intertidal zone >...
TCTGTCAGAAAGCCAAATCAGATCCTGGTTTCTTGGATTCCTAATAGATAATTAGCTCTCGGGTTTGGAGCTGAGGTCCATGGGAAGGGAGGTGAAAAGATCGCTTGGTCAGAAGACGATCCTGTTAACCCTCTTCCTAACACTTGTGGTTTCCCATGTGGTGGGTGTCGCTTCCCAGGGAACAGACCAGCGGTCAGCAATTATGGTAGAGAGTTACGACTCCGGAACCAGGGTGGTCCGTGAGGTCGCCGAGGCATTGACTGGCAACGGAAACAGTATCCTGGAATGCTATCCCTTTGGAAGCAAGCTCTTTTTGGGGCTGTTGAGTCTCCTTCCGGAGTCCGCAAGGATCGCGGCGATGGAATGGGGGATGCGCCTTTCGGTGGGGAACTCTCCCAAGAAGCTAGAGGGCTTTGACGTCAATTTGCTGCCGGGATGGTGTGTGGGGCAATATCCGGCCACTGATCGCGGGTACGAGGCGATCGTTATCGGCTCGCCGAACGGGGGGGTCGCCCACCTGGCCGCCTTGCTCCACGTCCCGTTTCTCACCACCTCGTTTGGACTGACCTTCAGGCATCCGCCGATGGAGGCGGATGACCTAGAGAGCTATCAGAAGGTCGGCAAAGCGTTGGCGGAGACTCTCTTAACGCAAAGCGAGGGCGAGAGCTTCGAAGTGATAAGCCATTACGACGCCTTCCATGATCGATCCTTGGTCAAGTTTGTGAATTTCATCCGGATCAAGCTGCTAGCGCTTCCTAAAAGCTATCAGGAATTCATCCTCAGCAATCTCGCTCCCGATGGAACGCTCATCCTCATCAACTGTAGCTACAGCTGGCCTCAGTATGTGTTGGCGGAACGGGCCTTCCTCCAGGTGGGCGGACTGGGCGGGATCAGTCCGGAAGAATACCTGAAGCAATGGCCGCTCGATCTCCCAATCGAAACGCGAAGGGAGTCCGAATGGGGCTGCCCGGAAGCGTTCGCTGAGGCGGTCAAGAGCTTTGCTGCCCAGCACGGCCTAGGGATCCTAGAACTTCAGTTTGAGCATCCGCAAAGATACAGCCTCCTTGCCTGCAACGCCTATCTTGCGAGTGAATATTCCCGAAAAGACGAGATCCTGTTTGACTGTTTTAACCATCAGAATCCCCGCACCAATATCGAGGCCGGCATTCCCGGGCTTTGGCTTCCCTTCAACACCAAGGACGGTCTCGCCTTTGCGAAAGACTTTCTCAAAGGGAGAAGATTCGATCGGATCTACTTCACCCTGCTTCCCTCCTTCGCCCGCAGTCCCGATACCACCAAGCTGAACGACTGGATCGAGCTTCTCTCTTTGCATGGCGAACTGGAACTTGTTGGCGTCAACCCGCGAGCATTCCCAGCCGATACGCTAGCCCCGTTCCGCTTTGCGAACCGAATGAAAGCGCTTCGCAAGCAATATCAGCTTTCCACCCCGTTGAAACTGGATCTATCCACTCTCGAGGAACTGTTGTCTCCATGAGGACCGGAAAGAATCCTTTCATCATGAGGAAACCAGGAGCCCATGAACAAAGAAAGGTTTAAGATGCCGCCGGAACACGGGGCAATTGACCTGTAAGGAGGCGAAGCCCCTCATAAGTGGGAGACCCGGCTCCTTTCCTGAACTCCTGGATTCCTTAGGGCTTATCTGTCGTTGTTTAATTGAGCAGAGAACGGTTCGAGTGAGCCCTACCTCCCCCGCTCCGGTGCAACGCAACACAACGACTCAATAGCGCCATATATGTTGCGCCTCTTGCTCGGCTGACAGCCGCGCCGCTTGAAGAGGACTGCCCGAAGGACGAGTACCTGTTGGCTACTCAACCCTCTCTTCGCTCTGCGTTTTGACTTCCATGCGAATGGAGGAGAGACAATGGGGACCGGCTTGTGGGGCGAGAGTCGACTGTTTGGCGGCAAAACGGCGGTGGTGTACCATGTGGAGCGCCCTCTATCTCGGAGGACTGACGCTTTCTGAGGGAGAAGGATATGGGTACTCAGGGAAATGATTCCGATGTAACGAAACAAAGATTTCACCCAGATGCACCGCTGCATGTCCCAAATAGACAAAAGAAAGGGCGGCTGAAGATCTTCTTCGGCTACGCTCCAGGAGTTGGCAAGACCTACACCATGCTGGAGGCGGCACGCGTCGCCAAGAGGGCAGGCAAAGATGTGGTCGTTGGGCACGTTGAGATGCATGGCCGTGTTGAGATGGAGCCACTCTTGCGTGACCAGGAAATGCTCCATAAGGCATCGCCGAGGGACACTGAAGCTGGCCCTCAGGGATTCGACCTGGACGTAGCTCTTGCTCGTTGCCCAGAGCTGATCCTGATTGATGAACTTGCGCACTCAAATGCCTCGAAAGCTAGATACAGAAAACGTTGGCAGGATGTAGAGGAGCTCTTGAATGCAGGAATCGATGTTTGGACTACATTGAACGTTCAGTACATCGAAAGCCTGAGGGAATCGGTGGCGCGGATTACCGGCGTTACGGTCCGAGAGACAATTCCAGACCGGGTTTTCGAGGAAGCCAGCGAGATAGAGCTTGTTGATCTCCCGCCCGATGAGCTGCTTACCCGGCTACGTGAAGGGAAGGTCCACGTTCCTGAGCAAATGGCGCTGGATACCGAGGAGTTCTTTCGCAAGCCCAATTTAATCGCTCTCCGTGAACTCGCAATGCGATGCGTCGCCGACCGTGTCGGACGAGACATTGAGCCATCAGGACTTAGGCATACCCATATGCAGACATGGGCAACAACCGAGCGCTTGCTCGTCTATCTGGGGAGCGGTGCGGCCTCTGTCAAACTGATTCGGGCCGCTCAGCGAATGGCGTCCGCAATGCGCGCAGAGTGGGTGGTTGTCTACTCGGAGGTCTCACAACGGAAACTGGACAAGAGCAGTAGAGAGTCGTTCGCCAGGCATCTACGGCTGGCCGAGCAACTCGGCGCCGAGACGGTTGCGCTAACTGGAGGGGACGTTGTCGAAGAGATTATCAGCTACGCCGCGGCCCGCAACGTAACGAGGATCGTCATCGGGAAGGAGGATCGAGGGAGGGGCCTGCGATTCTGGCAGCGATCGCCCGCCGACCGATTGATCGCCCAGAGCGGCGACATCGACGTCTATGTCATCCGAAGCGCAGAGGAGAGTTTGGCTTCGTCGTCGATCGATTTTCTTCGCACTCGCGGCGTACAGGACTATGGAAAAGCGGTCGCCCTCCTCGCTCTCGCGACAGGGGTCGCAACGCTTTTCGATCGAGTCGGATTGACCGACGCAACCCTTGTCATGACCTATTTGTTGGCTGTTGTCATCGCCGCTGTGCGACTCGGCCGGGGTCCGGCGATCTTTTCGTCGATTGCCGGGGTGCTGCTCTTCAATTTTTTCTTCACCGCCCCGCGCTTCACGTTCGTCGTCGACAACCCTGAATACGTTTACACGTTCTCCGTGATGCTCGCCATTGCGCTCGTTGTGAGCGCGCTGACAGCACGAATCCGCGAACAGATCGAGTTGTCGCGGGACCGAGAGCGTCGTACCGAGGTCCTGTACCGGGTCAGCCATCGGCTGGCCGGCGTTCCCGGCGAGCTGCAGCTCGTTCAAGCGGCGCAGGAAGAGCTTATCTCGATCTTCAGCGGGGAGATCGTCTTCTTCCTTCCTCGGGATGGAGCCCTGTGTGCGGTTTCACGGCACGACGCGGACTTCACAGAACGGGAGAGCGAGCGAGAGGCAGCCAAATGGGTCTTCGAGCACCGACAGATGGCGGGGTGGGGCACCGATGCCATTCCCGATACCCAGGCCTTGTACATCCCGCTCACGACGCCCGATTCGACGGTCGGAGTGCTCGCCTGGTGTCCGGAGGACTCCGAACAGTTACTGAACTTCGAGCGTCGCCAGCTTTTGAAGGCGATCGCCGCTCTGATCGCATTGGCGCTGGAGCGCGATCGCCTTGCACAGGAGGCGCAGCACATCCTCGCTCAGGCAGAGGCAGAGAACCTGCGCAGCTCGCTTCTCAGCGCCGTCTCGCACGATCTTCGAACGCCGCTCACCTCCATCGCGGGATCCGCCAGCACGCTGATCGCAGACGAGCTTGATGCCAACACGCGGCGGAAACTAGCGGGGACGATCTACGAAGAAGCGGATCGACTCAACCAGCTTCTTGAGAACCTCCTTCAGTTGACCCGTCTCGAATCAGGCAGCCTCCGAATCAGAAAGGAATGGCAGCCGATCGACGAGGTCGTTGGGGCTTCACTTCGACGTCAGGAGAGACTCCTGCGAGGACGCGAACTCCACCTCGATATGCCGGATGAGCTTCTTCTTGTACCGGTCGACGGATTGCTGATCGAGCAGGTCCTGCTCAATCTCATCGACAACTCGGTCAAGTACTCGCCCGAAGGGAGCGCGATCGATGTATCGGTGCACAAAACCGAAGCAGGCCTAGAGACCTCCGTTGCGGATCGCGGCATCGGACTCGATCCTCTCGAATACGACCGCATCTTCGACAAGTTCTACCGCGGTCGTCGAGCGCGCAGCGACGCAGGGCGAGGGGTTGGTCTTGGGCTTGCCATCTGTCGGGGAATCATCACAGCCCACGGCGGCCGTATCTGGGCGGAGCCGAGGCCGGAAGGCGGGACGATTTTCCGCTTCGTTCTCCCCATCGAGGGGAGCGGGCCTTCGCCGATCGATGAGGAGTCCCGAGACCTGAAGGAGGGCGTCAGTTGATCGCAACCGATCGGCCGCTCGTGCTGATCGTTGAGGACGAAAAGGCGATCCGCCGATTCCTGAGAATCTCACTCGAACAGCAAGAGTATCGGCTGCTCGAGGCCGAAAGCGGTAGACAGGCGATGGTGATGATCAAGTCCCGTCCTCCCGACTTGATCATCCTGGATCTCGGACTTCCCGATATGGACGGCGTGGAGATCATCGATTACGTTCGCTCTTGGTCGCAGATGCCGATCATCGTTCTATCCGCAAGGAACAAGGATTTAGACAAAGTCGAGGCACTCGATCGCGGCGCTGACGACTACCTCACCAAACCGTTCAGTGTGTCCGAACTCCAGGCTCGTCTACGGGCCGCCTTCCGACACCGCTCCCAGGCTGCTTCACCGGACGGCGATGCCGTTTTCGAGGCGGGAGACCTGCGTGTCGAGCTTGGTACGCGGCGCGTGATAGCTCGGGGGAAGGAAATTCACCTTACGCCGGTTGAGTACCGATTGCTGACCAAGCTGATTGAGCATGCGGACAGAGTCCTCACGCACCGCTTTTTGCGACAGGAGGTCTGGGGACCTTCTCGAATGGGCGGGGTTCACCATCTCCGCGTTCACATGGCCAATCTTCGGCGTAAGATCGAGTCCGACCCCGCTCGACCGCGTCTCCTCCTCACCGAACAGGGCGTCGGGTACCGGCTGTCGACGGAGGACATGCCCGAGGCGGAGCGCGAGTCGGCCGGACAAACGGAAGGCCGCGCCTGAACGGCTGAGCGACGCGCCCCACGACGAAATCGGATCGCCCGTGGGCGATCGATGGATTGAATCCGGCGCACGCTGGATACACACTCGGTAAGGCATTCGAATTGCCAACATGACCTGATCCTGTTGAGGGCGCGTTCATCCCCGCCTTTCAGAAATTCTTACATTTTCTTGATGTTCTCGCGATCAATCTCTACAGCAACTTGATCCGTTTTCTCCTACGCTTGGATGGACGCCGCGTGCGTGGCCCATCGACCGGGACGCGGCACCGGCGGAAGGGGGTACAGAATGACTTCAAGGACATACGTTGTCGGGACTGGATCCGTCGGAGAGGCGCTCATTCGTGAAGCGTCGGCGAGAGGACACAAGGTTACTGCACTCGAAGTAGATTCGGAGAAGGCCGAGCGTCTCGCTCGACTGAAGGGCGCACAGGTCATCCGGATTCGGGAAGCCTCTCTGGACGAACTCCGGAACGGCGGTGTCGCACGCGCTGGTCTCGTTTTGGCGACATCGGATGATAACGAGCAGAACATGAAGATCATCACCTACGCGCGGGAGCTCGGTGCAGATCGGGTTGTGGCGATTGCCTCCGATGAGGAGCATCGCGAGATCTTCCTGCGCTTGGGCGCAGAGCGCGTGGTTTTACCTTGCCGGATTGTGGCTGAGCGCCTCTGTGGGCTCTTTCTCGCTTCGTCCATCGTGTACGATGTCGTCCTAAACGATGGCTCACGCGTTGTGCAGATCGTCGTGAACGATGGCTCCTCGATTTCCGGAAGCTCGCCGGCTGCCATTGCAGGAGCCAAAGAAGCTTTCCGGGTGATCGATGTGATCCGCGACGAGAGGCATTACTCTCCCGCGGAGATCGACGAGCTTCAACCCGGAGATCTCATCACGATTTTCGCAGCGCGACCGCAGGCAATGGACGCTGCGCTCGCTTCGCTTCTTCGCTAGGACTGTGCATTCCTCGGACGTCCGAATCATCGTAAGGGATCTCGGCTTGGCCTGCGCATTGGTCGGGCTGATGTCCGCTGCCACACTGCTCGTCGCGATCGCATTGGGAGAACCCGAGATGATCGTTCCATTTGCCGTGGCAACCGGAATCTCGTTCGCACTGGCGACGGCCACCTACTTACCGTTCCGCAAAGCACGCGAGGCCGAGCTTAAACACGGACTGATCATTGCAGCGTTGGGCTGGTTCCTCGCTGCCCTCCTGGGCGCGCTGCCATTCTTCATCGCCGCTCACGGGCCGTCCGCAGACGCTGTTTCGATCTTCCGGGACTACGGCAGTGCGCTGTTCGAGTCGATGTCGGGGTTCACAACGACCGGTCTATCGGTCGTCTCCCAACCGGATCTACTGCCGCGTTCCCTCCAATGGTGGCGTTCGTTGATGCAGTGGATCGGCGGCGTCGGCATCATCGTCCTAATGCTCGGCTTGGCTCCGACGCCGATAAGGCCAGGGAAGGGCATCTTCTTCGCAGAGCGCGACGCAAAGATTCATCCCTCGATTTCCTCGACGATTCGAACGATGTGGTGGATCTACGTTCTGTACACGTTCGTCGGCGTTGTCCTTCTCTGGGGCGTGGGGATGGGCATCTGGGATTCGATCAATCACTCCATGACCGCGCTCTCGACCGGAGGGTTTTCCACTTCCCCGGCGAGCATGGGTCAGTACACCGGATGGGGCGCACGCCTTACCATCCTTCTCCTGATGCTCCTCGGCGCGACAAGCTTCGCAACACACTACGATTTGCTCCAGGGAAGGAAGGACATCCTCCGGGGCAACTTCTACCAAGCTCGATGGCTGCTCGTCTTCGGCGCCGGGTTCGCACTGATCCTCGTGGCGGAGAACGCATTGGCGAACTCGTCGATGTCGTCGGCCGCTTCCGTCTTCCAAGCGATCTCAGCCGTAACTACAACTGGTTTCCAGACCGAGTCGCTTCGTGCATGGTCCGAGGGAGCGAAGCTGATCCTCATCTTGGCCATGTTCATCGGTGGAGGGACCGGATCGACAGCAGGAGGAATCAAAGTCATGCGTGCAGTGCTTCTCGCTCGGGGCATGGGGTGGTGGCTCAGCCGGATGATCAGCTCTCCGAAGAAGGTCCTTCAGTTTCGCGTGGGGCACGAAAAACTCTCTCCGGAGGCGGCCAGTTACCGCGTACAGGGAGCGGCCGTCATCTTCTCCGCCTGGCTGGTCTGTACGCTCGCCGGCACGCTCGTGTTGATGCACGTGATTCCGGACGGCTTCACGTTGGCCGACTCGCTGTTCGAAGTGGTCTCCGCGCAGAGCACGGTCGGACTTTCGGTCGGTATCACTCGCGCCGAGATGTCGACGGTCGCCAAACTCGTCCTCATCATCAACATGTGGATGGGGCGGCTCGAAGTGTTGCCCATTCTGATGCTGTTCCGAGCAATGATCTGGAGGCTTGACTAAGACGAGAGACAAATGTAGTGGCGCAATCCGCAATGTCCATTGCCCATGCGTCGGCCTTCTGTCAGGTCGTCTCTTTCTTGGCACTGGCCCGGATTCCATTTCAAGTGACCCTGGGAGGTTGGTTCTCCAATCAGCTACTACCTTCTGTTATAAGGAGACCAGGAATCCAAGAGAAGAAACAAAACCGCAGTTTTGATATAAAGAAGCAGAAAGTTGATCCTTTTCCTGGCCTCCTGGGTTCCTGAGCGCTCAAAAGGCCTGCGGTCCAACTTAGCTGCCGTTTTTTATAAGGAAACCAAGAAGCCATGAGGCGGCAACAGGTCAGTTCTTTTCCTGAGTTCTTGGCTTCCTGATAGTTGAAAAGCCCCGCCTTTCGAGAGGCAAAACAGGTTGTAACTCCCACATGTTGCGGTTGGGTACACGGATGGTGTAACGTCAGCGTGGTATGAAACGACGTGCTTTGTGGGTGTTGGTCGTCATTGCGCTGGGTCTTGCCTTCACCGCCTGGGGAGATGAGGTCATCTATCGCCTCCCGCTTGTCGGTTCGATCAATCCGGTGAGTCGGGATCTTGTTCTACGCGCCATCGCTCAGGCGGAAGGTGCGCAGGCGTCGTTGCTTCTCATCGAGCTCAACACGCCCGGCGGGTTGGGGGAATCGACGCGGGACATCGTCATGGCCGAGCTCGGTGCAGCGATTCCAATCGTCGTCCTTGTTGGACCGGCCGGCGCCCGCGCCGCATCGGCCGGCGTCTTCATCACCATGGCTGCCGACGTTGCCGCGATGGCCCCGGGAACGAACATCGGTGCTGCCCACCCGGTCGACTTGTTGGGCGGTGGGCAGGAACAGGACGCCACCATGTCAGAAAAGATTGTCAATGACTCAGTGGCCTTCGCCAAGGCGATCGCCGAGGAGCGGGGCCGCAACGTGGAGTGGGCGGAGCAAGCGGTACGCGAGTCAAGTTCCCTAACTGCCTCAGAGGCCCTCGCCGAAGGGGTGATCGATCTGGTCGTTGCAGACCGGGACGAGCTGCTCGAACGCCTTGACGGCTATGCCCTTCCCGATGGCCGCATCCTTAAGACCGCAGGACTTGCCGTGAGGGACATTCGGCCGAGCCTGCGTGAACGCCTCCTTGGGTACCTCGCCGATCCCAACGTGGTCTACATCCTATTTATCCTCGGTCTGTATGGGTTGATCTACGAGTTCTTCCAGCCCGGGATCGGCTTTGGCCTCGCCGCTGGCGGCATCTGCCTGGCACTTGCCCTCCTTGGGCTGCAAATCCTGCCGGTGAACATCGTCGGCATAGTTCTGGTCCTATTCGGAGTGGTGCTGATGGTCCTTGACGCCTTTACCCCGACCAATGGAATCCTCACCACCGGTGGGGTGATTTCGCTCCTCGTTGGTTCGTTCACCCTGTTTAATATCCCGAGTCGCACAATCGGCCTCTCGTGGTCGACTATCTTTATTATGGTGGGGACGATGACGGCGCTGTTTGTGTTCGTCATTTCAAAAGGACTTCTCATCCAGCGCAAACGGCCGGTCACCGGGTCAATTGGGATGGTTGGGGCGATCGGGAGCGCTCGCACCGACCTCGATCCCGACGGGAAGGTCGTCGTCAAGGGGGAGTACTGGGACGCGCGCTCCCTCGAAGGGCCCATTCGGGCAAGAGACCGGGTGATGGTGGAGCGCCTGGAAGGACGTCGCCTCTTCGTGCGTCGGCTGCGATGAACATCCGGATAGCCCATGGTGCGGCTGACGCGCGCGCCCTGCTCAAATCTCGGGGGCCAATCGTGGTGATCGATGCTCTCCGGATGAGTGCTACCGTGATCGTCGCCCTCCACCTGGGAATGGAGGTGATCCCTATTGCCACGGTGAAAGAGGCCCTAGCGCTCAAGGACAAGGGGAACCTCACCGCCGGGGAGCGCGGAGGGAAGAAGCTCCCCGAGCTTGATTTTGGAAACTCGCCAACCGAGCTTTTGACCCTCGGAGGTCGCAGCGATGGCCTCACCGGAAAATCTCTTGCGCTTACCACTAGCAACGGGGTCGCCTCACTTCTCGCGGTTGCCAATCACCCTGCCCCCGTGCTCATCGGCTCGCCGCTCAATCTCTCGGCCCTTGCCACGTGGATCAAGAATGAAACCCCAGAGGAATTATCGCTCCTCCTTGCTGGCGTAGACGGAAGAACAGCACAGGAGGACGCAGTGGCCGCCGCGCTCCTGCTCGAACGTCTCGATGAGCCGATTCCGTCCACTCTTCCTGCTCCCATGCGGTTTGCGGATTTGGAAACCCTCTTCTTGAGCACCCCGTCTGGGCAACGGCTCATCTCGCTTGGCTATGAACAGGACGTTCGTCTGTGCGCCAGCGTCGATCGTTATCCGATCATACCGGTATTTCGCGGAGGACGTCTCACGGTGTAGTTTCAAAGAGAACCGGGCAAGCCGTATACTTCGGCAAGAGTTTGACTTTCCTCCTAATGCGGGGAAGGAGGAGACCGATGAAAGGAATCGCGCTCTCCGTGGCCCTCATCGTACTGATCGGGCTTCTGGCCACGGTGTTGGTCTTTCTGTGGCAGATCAACCGCGAGGGGGTGACGGTTCATCTCTCTGGGCAGGTCAAGCTGGCAGACACTACAGGGGTAGCTGGAGAGGTGAGTCTGGTGATGTCGGAACCGGTTAGTCTAATCGCCACCGGTCCGCAAGAAACCCCGATCCCGGCAAACCTTTCCGTTGTGCCTTGCCCACAGTGCGGAGGGAACATGCTCCCGGTCCGCTGGAATCTGTTCAGCGGAGAGATCCAGTGGCGCTGCCTGGAATGCGGCTTCTCTACGAAACAGACACCGGTCGCAAGCCCATAACAGTGGCTGGCTTGGTTAGCGGCCCTTCGCAAGACCGTCTCTGGCGGCCATCTATTGGCTAGGGTGAACACGTTTCCCTCTGCCAAATCCTATGAGGTCTTTGTGCGCCGAGACATCGCCCAAAAGAGGCATCCGATCCCAACGTGCGAAAGCAGCCCCAAGAAAAGAAGCGCGAAGTAGGGATATCCGAAAACAGCACCGAGAAAGAGCCCAAAGAGTCGAAGATCGCGCTTGATCAGCCTCGCCCAGATTCCGGTGGGGATGCTCTTCCTGTAACGTAGAGCGTATTCCTTCTTGGTGTAACTCGCAAGAAGAAAGCCGGTCAGGGCGGCCATCCCACCCAACCAAACCCAGGAGGTCGGGTGGCCTCGCCAAAAGCCAATCGTGACTCCAGTGGCGACGGCCGCATCGCCGTATCGGTCAAGAAGCGTATCCAACCAGGCACCGAAGCGGCTTGTCCTGAACGTCAATCGGGCCACCTCTCCGTCGCAGCCGTCCAAAATGGACCCAAGCTGAACTAGAGTCCCTGCGGCGAGACTTGCTGCATATCCCTTGAAGATAAACAGGAACGCGCTCAGAAAGACAATGAGGAAGCTCACCAAGCTTATCGCAGTTGGGCTGAGACGAGCTGTGGCAGGGATTGTGAGAAGCCGCGCCGAGATTCGAACGGAAAGGTGGCGATTCAACCACTTGGCGATGAACCCGTCTTCCTCGGTTTTTATGGTCTGCCTGAGGAGGGCTTTTCGCGCGTGTTTCAGGGCCTTCGGGGTATCGACATCGAGCCAAAACCGATCTCCAAGGTCCACTGATCGCATCTTGCCTTGCTCGGCCAGGCGACCAATTCCACCGCTGAGAGATCCGTCCCCTGCTCTTTGAGCTTCCCTGAGGACGTCGAACAGAAACGGTCGGCAGAGGAAGATCCCGGTATCGATGGCATTGTAAGGCTCAAGCCCCTTCCCAATCGCCGTGATTTTGCCTTCATCGACGTGCACGCGGGTGGCGTCTTGGCGATCGAAGACCCGATCGACGCGGTGATCAACCAAAAGGTAACAGGCCTCCTCGTCTCCTCCTTCCTTGATCAAATGCGAAATGGCTGCCGGATCGACGAGATGATCGCTCATAAGAACCAGAAAGGCCGATGCAAGATGCGGAGCACACGCAAGCACAGAGGTGCCGTTTCCCTCCGGCCAACAGGGATTCTCTACCGCCCGGATAGAGACTTCGTGCCTTCTTTGCCACTCGGAAAGGCGAGGTTGAACCTCCTCCTTGCGAAACCCAAGGACAACGTGAACCTCACTAACCCCCGCGGCTTTGCAGGACAGGATCACCCGCTCAAGAAGGGAGAGGCCCAATACCGAAGTGAGCGGCTTGGGCACTTCCACTGTGCCCGAAAGCCGTTCGCCCCGGCCGGCAGCGAGGATTACTGCCGGCGGACTCTGCGTCACCAAATTCCTAGTTATCAGAGTAGGCTGCCGCTGTGAATAGCGGTTCCTCAGCCCCCAGGGCGTACTGCCGCAGCATCTCCCTGGCCACGGAGTCCTCGTACTGTACCACCGGCGACTTGAACAGGTACGCACTCGCCTCGATGATCGGACCAGCGAGCCCTCGGTCGAGGGCGACCTTCGCAGCCCTCACAGCATCCATAATGACGCCAGCAGAGTTTGGGGAATCCTCGACAGCAAGGCGTACCTCGATGTCCATCGGAACCCCACCGAACTGCTCGGCCTCAATCCGCAGGAAACAGAGTTTGCGATCGTTCAACCAGGGCACATAGTCGCTCGGGCCGACATAGATGTTCTGCGGATCAATCCCGTCCTCGCCCATCTGGCTCGTGACAGACTGTGTCTTGCTGATCTTCTTGCTCGTTAAGCGGTTGCGGTCAAGCATGTTTAGGAAGTCGGTGTTTCCCCCAACGTTCAGCTGGTAGGTTCGTTTGACTGGTTGACCACGGTCCTCAAACAGCCGGGTCAATACACGGTGAACGATCGTTGCTCCCACTTGCGACTTGATATCGTCCCCCAAAATCGGAAGGCCCGACTTCCGGAAGCGATCGCCATAGAACTTGGAGAGGAAGACCGGCATGGCATTCACAAACGCACAGCCTGCCGCGATCGCACAGTCGGCGTAGTAGACCGCGTTCTTCTCACTTCCCACCGGCAGGTAATTGATTATCACATCCACCCGTGCCTTACGCAGGGTCTCAACGATCGCTACCTTTGCCTCCTGTTCACAGACGTACACGTTCTCAAGCGGTTTGAACCGCTGTGTTTCAGAATACTGCTCATGGTGAGGGGCGATGCTGTCAATGATATAACCCATCTGGACCGGACAGTCCAGGTGCGGGATCTCGCGCTGAAAAACAGTGGTACAGTTCGGCGGAGAAAAAATCGCCTGTGAGAGATCTAACCCAACCTTTCTGGCATCCACATCGAATGCTGCAACGTAACGAATATGATGAGGGTGGTACCCTCCGAAGTTCTGGGTGATCAACCCGGGAATGTCAGCCTCCGGATCGGCATAGTAGAACCGCCCCTGGACAAGAGAACTGGCACAGTTACCCACTCCGATGATTGCTGTCCTGATCTCTTTCATCTTTTGCCTCCTTTCTTACCAGGAAAACCTTGGCACGGTGCTGCCTCAAAGCTCTAGAGAACAGGATACGCCTCCAGATAATCTTTTAAAAACGTTTGCTTTGCGTGTGTGGTTCTTTATGAGAGTCGACCATGAATGCTAGACTCGCACTGGATCGCTCTAAGGAAAGGCGAAGATGCGTCTGATTACAAGAAGACTGGCACGGTTACCAACCTCGATAATTACGTCCCTGGACATATCCATCCTTGCACCTCCTTTCTACTCTGATGGATCTATCCGAACCCCTGTCTCTCTGCATGAGGAACACGGTTTACCTACAGTCAGCTCAAAAAAGGTGCGAGGCGTTAAAGTAGCCCTCTAAAAAGCGCGATCACAAATGCCTCAATGCATCCGGTCGCTTTGCAGAATGGCAGACGTAGCCTTCTAACTCCTGGAAGGACATTCACGCGAAGATCTGAGAATCTATGCATACGGATCCCTCCCCCACCTGGGAGTAATGCACACGACATATTAACGCCTGACGAGAGAGGAGTCAAGTAAACGCAATGCCTCTGCGAAAAGCCTGTAAAGGCAGTTCGTCTTTAGCCGTTCTCCCACCAAAGGTGAACCGTGTGCCCATCATGATGAGAGTTGTCCGGCAAAGCATTCTTTTCACACCATTTGCGGGTGAGAAAAGCGCGAAGAGACCGCGGCGCTTGGCCCAGCTTAACCCAATCTCTCTGATCGACTTTTAGAGCGCGACTTGGCCCTCCTTGACGGCCAGAAAACGCGCGGGTCGAAGCGATCACGCAACCCATCGCCGAGGAGGTTGAAGCCGAGGATTGAAAGCGCGATAGCGACTCCGGGAAAGACTGCGAGCCACGGATCCAGCCCCAAAAACGCGCGCGCTTCGTAGACCATCCTCCCCCAGGATGCGTGGGGCGGCTGCACCCCCAGACCAAGGTAACTTAACCCAGCGTCTGCAAGGATCGCTGTCCCCAGGCTCACCGTCCCCTGAATAATTAACGGAGTGAAAAGATGAGGAAGAAGGTGAACGCAAAGGACCCAACCGGCACCCGCACCGCTCGCGCGCGCGGCCACCACAAAATCCTGCTCTTTGAGCGAGAGAAGGTTTCCCCGTATCAGGCGAGCGAAGATTGGAATATTAGCCACTGCGATTGCGATCATGCTGTTGCGGATCCCGGGCCCGAAGACACTCGCAACGAGAATCGCCAGTAGAATGATGGGAAATCCCATGATGAAGTCCACGACTCGCATCAGAAACTCGTCGATCCATGGGCCAAAGGCGCCGGCGATCATTCCTAGGGCCGTCCCCCCCAGAGCCCCCATTCCCACGGCGAGTATCGTAACGAAGAGTGAATATCCCGCGCCCTCCATCAGTCGGCTGAAGGTGTCCCTCCCCAAGTGATCGGTTCCCAACGGGTGAGCTAGAGTGGGCGGGGAAAGCCGGGAGGCGATCTCCTGACGTGCGGGAGGATATGGGGTGTAAAACCGCCCAAGCAGGGCAACAAGGAGTACGCTTGCGATGATGCCGACTCCAAAGATCAGATTGGCGTTGAATCTTCTTTTCATGGACTTACCGGTAGCGGATGCGGGGGTCGAGCAGGCCGTAGATGACGTCCACCAAAAAGTTCACGACAGCAATCAAAAACGCGATCACCACGGTGATCCCTTGCACGAGCGGGAGGTCGCGGGCTCCGATTGCCTGAAAGATGAGCCGCCCCACTCCCGGCAGGTAAAAGACGTTCTCGATGATGATGCTTCCCGCGATCAATTGCGCTGCTATCAGCCCGGCGAGGGTTGTAAGTGCGATCAGCGTATTCCTCATCGCGTGCTTGTAGAGCACGTACCGCTCCGACAGCCCCTTGGCTCGGGCCGTGGTGATGTACTCCTCTTCAAGGACCTCGATAAAGGAGGCACGTGCCAGTCGGCCAAGGAACGCCACCCGGGGCATCGCAAGGGCGATCGCCGGAAGAAGGAGCGCAACGATTGCTGCCCACGCTGTCCCCCAACCGG
>Ga0209636_10003831_pt1 | contig 15355 bp, 9 predicted proteins | sample DeeMarSWOR152_54_FD_187464 | JGI IMG/M metagenome (GOLD analysis project Ga0209636, IMG submission 187464) | Marine sediment microbial communities from White Oak River estuary, North Carolina - WOR-1-52-54 (SPAdes) (version 2) | ecosystem: Environmental > Aquatic > Marine > Intertidal zone >...
GTCTCTTTCATCCATAATGGAAAATTTAACCCATTTTTTTTATAAATTTTGCTTTTTATTGCAAAATTTTTCATATTTTCCTTAAAAACATTCAAATATATTAGAAATACAGATCAGATTAGCAATTTATCACCTAGATTATGAGAATTTACAAAAATGTTCTCGTATACTCAATATAGTGAACACTTTGACTTTAAAATTAGTAGATAAATATGAATTTATGACATCACAGGCAAGCTCTCAAATTGTAATGACTCTGAAAGTCCAAACAGAAGTACTACTAGCCATACATGATTGTTTTTATCAGCAGGGTTTGATTCAACTCATGCCTGTTATTCTCTCTCCTATTACGGATCCCCTATGTCACCCTGTTTATAATGCTTATATTAACTACTTTGGCCAACGATTCCAACTGACTAAGAGTATGATATTCCATAAACAAATCGCTATCGCTACTTTAGGTGTTAAAGGCCTTTACATCATGTCACCGAACATACGTTTGGAAGTAAGCGATCTCAAGAACAGTGGGAAGCACTTAATTGAATTTACACAATTAGACATCGAACTGAAAGAAGCAACAGCTCAAGATTTTATGTCTTTAATTGAAGATTTAATTATTCACATTTTCTCAAGAGTAAAAGATTCTTGTAGAGAAGAATTAGTAAAAAGTGGCATTGATATTCCTGTTCCTCAAAAACCATTCAATATTTACTGTAGTTGGGATCTAAGAGAGGAATTTGGTGATGATTTTGGATCAAAAATATCCTTTCAAGAGAAAGATCCTTTTTGGATAACTGATTTTGAAAGGGAATTTTATGACAAAGAGGACCCTGAAAGAAAAGGTCATTATATTAACTATGATTTGTATTACCCTGAAGGTTTTGGTGAGGCTCTCTCTGGAGGAGAACGTGATTTTGATTATGAAATCCTTCTGAGAAAAATCAAAGAACGAAACCAAGATCCTAAGCGCTTTGAACCATACTTAGAACTTGCTAAGAAGGGATCACTAATAAAAAGTGCAGGAGGTGGCCTTGGTATCGAAAGATTGGTCAGATTTCTTACCAAAAAGAAACACATTAGAGATGTAACTCTTTTTCCTAAAGTTCCAGGTGAAAAAGTCGATTTCTAAAGGGATAAATGAGAAGGCTGAATAAAAAAATAAATCAATTCTTAATGCCGAAAACATCGGATTCCTGTCCAGATCATTGCTATGTCAAATTCATCAGCTGCTTCAATTACTTCTTTATCGCGTATTGATCCCCCAGAAGCGATTATTGCCCTGATACCTTTTTCTCCAGCAGCGTCGACTGAGTCTCTAAATGGGAAGAATGAATCTGATGCTAAAACGGCACCTTGTAATCTGTCATTAGCATGGTTTAAAGCAAATTTAACTGCTTTTATTCTCGATGGTTGTCCCATTCCAATTCCAAGAGTCTTCCTGCCAATACTAACAACAGCTGCATTAGATTTCACGTATTTTACAACATTCCATGCAAAAAGGAGATCTTTCACTTCTTGAGGAGTTGGCTTTCGTTTTGAAACAACAGTAAGATCATCTTCAGATATAATACGAGTATCAGTAGGTTGAACTAGGAGACCATTAGGTACAAATCGAATTGAATATCTGGGTATTTCATACTCATTAAATACACAAAGAATTATTTTCTCTTTTCTCGTGAGAATTTCAAAGGCTTTCTTTTCATATTCTGGAGCAATAATAGCATCTATAAACATTGCATTGAGTTTATTGGCCAAACTCTCTGTGATAGGCCGATTAAATCCCATCGCTGAACCGAAAGCTGAAAGTTCATCAGTTGCTAACGCATGACCAAAAGCAGTTTCAATGTCATTTGCACATGCAAAACCACACGGACTCGTGTGTTTAATAATAGCACAAGCAGGCTCTTCTTGCTCTGAAAAAAGCCCTATCGTTGCGCAAAAATCTACTAAATTATTTAAAGAGACCTTCTTGCCATGTAATTGTCTGTAGAAAGGGTTCTTATTCGCTTGTAAATAGTATTTTGCCTCTTGATGCCAATTTTCACCGTATCGCAAATCCTGAGGATTTTCAAAACTTAAAACAAGAGTAGGAGGAAAAAAATCATTTGTGATTTCTACAAAATATCTACTGATTACAGTATCATAGTTAGCAGTGTAACGAAATACTTTCTTTGCTAATTCCTTACGTAAATCTAGAGAAACTTTATCCCCTGCAATTGCGTCGCCAACGGAGTTATAATCATTAGGACTACAAATGACAATAACTTCACGAAAGTTCTTGGCAGCAGCTCGAAGAAGAGTTACACCACCAATATCAATATTTTCCATGGCTTTTACTAAGTTATGAGGATATGAGACAATTTGTTGGAATGGATAGAGATTTACAACTACTAGGCCAAAAGGTTGAACCCCCATTTCTTCCATTTCTGATGAATAATCAATCGTTCCAAGAATCCCTCCAAAAATTTCTGGATGTAGGGTTTTAACACGGCCACCTAGTATCTCTGGATACCCTGTATGACTAGCAACAGTTTTAACTGGAATATTAGCAGCTTTAAGAATTTTAGCAGTTTTACCTGTACTAATAAATAAAAATCTTGATGATACTTTTTTACAGAAATTTACTATTCCAGTTTTATCAAATACGCTAATTAATCCTTGATTTCTTTTCAATAGGGTGCACCACTAAACTAGATGAAACATTAAAGCTTTTTAAGGTTCTTTTAAGAACATACGATTCTTTTTATCCCTTTCTTATGTTTATAAATAAATTATTTGACAAGAAATCAAATTTGTTCGCAAAAAATAATTAGTTCATTGATAGAAAATAATAAAAGATAGAGCAAAAGGATTTGCTCTGCAAGTTTTTGACATCTTGAAAAGATTAGTGGTTGGTATGTTCCGGGACTGGCAATAACACAGAAGAACGTGTATTCACCTCTTCTACTAGTGAATCTAACCCCAGCTCTTGAAACTGCTATTGTTTTTTTGAAAATTACGAATCAGAAAGGCCATTCTAACATATTCTCTTCTTTTAAGATCAAATTATCAGCGCTCATCATATTCTATCTTGTAACCTGCTGGCGCTGGTGGCACTGGTTTTAGGGCTCTATTAAGGTATCTTTTGACACCCTCACATACTTGAAGACCTTTAGAGCTTCTATATGTTCAATAAAGTGTATTTCCACTCATTTTTTCGGTTGTCAATAACTTGTCAAAAAAGAACACAGAAATGAGTGAAAAAAATGCGAAAACGTAAAAGGTTCGAGCTAGACGAAAATGAATTACCTAAAAAATGGTGTAACATTCTTCCTGATCTACCCAAACCCTTCCCCCCACCTCTTTCACCAGCGACAAACGAACCGTTGAATCCCAAAGATTTAGAAGTACTATTCGCTAAAGAGCTGATTAAACAAGAGATTGCTAAGGAATCTGACATAGCAATTCCAGAAGCAATTAGGGAAATGTTACAAGATATTCGACCCTCACCTCTAATCAGGGCTAACAGCCTGGAAGAATTTCTAAAGACTAAAGTGAGAATTTATTACAAGTATGAAGGTGAAAGATCTCCTACTGGCTCACACAAAGTGAATACTGCTATTGCACAAGCATACTACAACGCAAAGGAAGGAACAGAGACTTTAACAACAGAAACTGGCGCTGGTCAATGGGGAAGCGCTTTAGCTTACTCTAGTCAACTCTTGGATCTGAATTGCCAAGTTATGATGGTCAGAGCGAGCTATGATCAAAAACCCCATAGAAGAACCATAATGGAGTTGTATGGGGCAAAAGTCTACCCATCACCCTCATCGAAAACAGAGTTTGGTAAGAAACTCCTAAACTCAGATCCACGACATCCTGGCAGCTTAGGTATCGCAATCAGTGAGGCAATAACATTAGCTCTTCAAGACGAACAGACAAAGTACTCTTTAGGTTCCGTGCTAAACCATGTTCTTCTTCATCAAACAGTTATTGGTCTTGAGGCTATTAATCAATTTCGAATGGCAGAAAATGATTTCCCTGATTTTGTAGTGGGGTGTGTGGGAGGAGGTTCGAATTTTGCAGGTTTAGCTTATCCATTTATCCGTGAAAAGTTAAGAAATGGATATGAAATGCAAGCGGTCGCAGCAGAATCCACTGCTGCGTCAAAAATGTCTGATGGAGATTATCGATATGATTTCGGCGATACTGCGAATATGACCCCTTTATTGAAAATGTATACATTAGGTTCTGATTATATACCACCACCTATTCATGCAGGAGGTTTAAGATATCACGGTGTTGCCCCTAGCTTGTCAGTGTTGATCAATACAGGTCATGTCACCCCATATAAGTATACTCAACAGACAGCATTTGAAGCTGCAGAAATATTTACAAAAAGTGAAGGAATTATTCCAGCACCCGAATCTTCTCACGCCATTGTAGCAGTAATCGATATCGCAAGAGAACACAAGGATGAAGAACTATCCATTATCTTCAATCTTTCTGGACATGGCTTACTTGACTTATTAGGATACCAGAAATACATCGCTAATGAGCTTGAATAACCATCAATTCCTCCTTTTTCTTTTTTTTCAGTGTAATTCCTTTAATTAGGTGAGAATTATAGCTAATTCACATAAATGAGAGAGGATTGGATAATTCAATTTTTATCTCTAACCAACTTATTAATCCCAAAAGCCGATAAATTAAGCTGACGGACTTGTAAAAAGAATAATTATTACAATTTTACCCTTTAGATATTATAGAAGAAAGATGTAATCAAATGAGGCCAATAAAAGCAAAGAAAAATAAAAAACTCCACAATAAAGAGGAATAACAGGCCTGTGCAACTAAAGGTTCTTATGAAATCTCAGCAATCTAGAGAAAATGTTACCAAAAAAATGCAATACAAAAATACTCTAAAGATTTGAGCTAAAAGAAATGAAACACAAAATTCTTCACGGAAAAATTAGCTTAATATTGATGAGTTTGATTTTTTTTAAGTTCATCCAGGCCAAGCTGCGCTAGTCTGGTGTGAAAACTTTGATTCAAGAGAGTCAGAGGAACTGATGATCTGGGAGCGATTTTATTAGTGAATGTAACATCTGGAAAAATCAGTCAAATTACCATTGCTTCCGAGGAGGGGGAGAATTCAGCTAACTCTGTATGAATCATTATATTTACTTTAAGCTCGAATTGTAAACTCATGTGCCCGTCCCCTAGTTCCCACCCGATTTAAAATCCCTAATTTACAAAGACTATAAGTAATGCAACCAGGAATTCTTCGAACTCGTCTTATTCCTCCCTGAATCTCTAATCGTTCAGCTAGATCATGGTTAGTAAAGATATCTGGCAATTTCTCAGGTAAAACATTGATGAAATCATTTCTTGTACTAAACTTTCTTATTTCTTGAACACTTAATAGATCTCTCTGCATAATCTTGTATTTTCGTCTCTTACTTCTCCTCCAAAAACCTTCAGATTCTTTTAGAACATGTTCTTCGATAAATAAGATATCAAATCTCATTCTGTTTGGGATAAATTTCACTTTAAAAAACACTAATTTTTCAAATAATGTAAAAATATCTCCCCGTTTGTTATAATAACTGACTCTAACAGTGTTGGAGTCTCGAATGAAGCGAGTTACTTTTTGTTTAAGTACGATAGGATGTACAATGACTATTTTCAACTTGGATAAACTTAGTAAGTCCTTCACTTTTTCAGAGAATTTTCCTCCGAAATTAGAACGATGAATCTCATAAATTGTAGTTTTTTCTTTGTCAAGAACATCGATTCGGTATTTTCTCCCATTTAAAGACACTATAGCTTCTTCAGTACCCCCTACTTCATCTAGGTAATGATTTTTTAATTTCTGATGAAGCCATGTCTGATTTCTAGAAAAATGAGATAGCGGAGAATCCATATTGTTCAACTTTTTTGGTATTTACTAGAATAAATCCACTTTGGTAAATTGTATAAAGATCTATATTATGACTGTCATGTGAATGGCCCTTTAATTGAATCAGATTTTTGAAGAGTGATTAAATTATAATGAAATATGAAAGATTTTTAGCATTGGCAATGATTGGAGGTTATTCAATCTGATTGTAGACTTTATTTGGATTGGATATAGTGTTTTGTTAATAGGGGTTGCAATCATTTCCTGGATCTTTACAAAATATGATAGATTTGAAAATAAGGTTATTAGAAATAGTTTCTAATACTTGTAGGTGCTATTACTGGCATTATCTCCTTTTTACTTGTTTTTATCGATCAACCACGAATTGAAAACATCTTTCTCAATTTCTTAGTAGGTGTTCCGATAGTAACATTTGGTATTATTGGAAGAATTTATGCTGCATTTTATCTTAAATCTAAAGGGACATCAACGACCTTAGATCACGTATCCTCTATAATAAAAACTGACCCATACAGTTGGGTAAGACACCCTCAATATTTGACTGGAATAATAAGTCTTGTTGGATGGTTTATTATCTGGGGAGCTACATATTGCCTACTAGTCTTACCACTCTTGATTATAATCATTATACTTCAAATATTTATAGAAGAGAAGTACATTTTGGAAAAAGAGTTTGGTGATAGTTATTCTGAATACAAGAAACACGTGGGAATGTTTATTCCTAAGATAAAATTCATATTCTAATTTTTTTTTCACGTTGTATTTGTTATAAGTCGTTTGGAAGATGAATGGCAAATTGACATTCTTCATCATCATTGAGAACCGATTTTAAGATTTCGATCTTTATCGATTTTCCCAGAGTATCCTCCCATTGTTACCGAAACCAACCCGCGCCACAGTAGCTAAATGTGATGGGACAAAAACAATAGGCTTTTCTTTTCTCTGCTTTATCTGTTGCTTTCTCATATCCCTGAGGATCACGTGGTATTTTAGTCGAATAACAAAAAATCCTGATAATTTCGCAGTTATAAAGCCCTTTTTACCGGATTACAGAACTAGGATCATCATAAATAATTATTGACCTGTGCAATTTCCATTGGAGATTATTAAATCATAGAAAGGTAAAAAACCTTTAGTTTACTAGAATCGTGTTTTATTCCATTATTTGACCATCTTTCATTCTCACAACTCTGTCTGCAAATTCTGCCATTTCTTGATCATGAGTAACAATAATGAAAGCGATTCCTTTTTCATTACAGAGACGTCTAAAGTTTGTAAGCACTTGTTTTCCAGTTTCACTGTCCAGATCTCCAGTTGGTTCATCTGCGAATACAACTAGAGGATCGTTGACACACGCTCGTGCAATTATAACACGTTGTAGTTGCCCTCCCGAAAGTTTCATAGGATCCTGGTTTATATACTCTATTAATCCAAGGTTTTCCAATAATTCATGAACTCGCTGTTTGATATTCTTAGTATTCCCTGCCATCTGTACTGGGAGAGCTACATTTTCATACACAGTTAAGCGGGGGTCTAGAATATATTGTTGAAATACAAAACCAATTTTGTTTCTGCGAAATTCCGAGAGTTCATTATCACTCATCAGAGAAATATCTCTTCCCTCAAAATACACTTTACCATGGTCTGGAACATCTAAACCAGCCATAATATTAATTAAAGTCGTTTTTCCCGATCCAGAGGGACCTAAGACTGCAACAAATTCACCCTGTTGAATCTTAAGACTTGCTCCCCGAAGGGCATAAACTGTACTATTCGTAGGCCTATAAGTTTTATGAAGACCGATTGCTTCAATAACTGTCCCTGTTTCATGTTCATAGGGTACCAAATCTTTGGCTGATTCCAAAGCAACTCCTCCAGACTCAGGAGACAGAAAAGCTATATCCATGAAACGATCAGCCCAGATTTTTGCTTCTCTTAATTGAATTGGGAGTTTTATTATTGCTGAATGAAATTGTTCCAAATTAGCTTGGATTTTTCCTTGTTGCGCCTCTTTTTGGAGTTTTCTTAATGATTTTTGGAGATTCCGTAAGGTTTCAATATTGTTTTCAAATTTTACTTTCAAATCAGCAAGATTTTTACCATTACTGATACGATCTTTTATTTCCTTACCGAATCCATTTAATAATTCAATCTCTTCATGAGTAGTTGATTGAATTTCTTCAATACGGGTAAGTTGGCGAACAATTGTGTTCAGAGCATCTATCCCTCCCACTAAATCTCCCACTAGAATCCCAAAAGCTTCTGATGCTAGATCAGGATCAGAGATTGGAACGATGTTTGTTCCCTCAAAAGCACTCTTTACATCATTCGCTCGCATTGAAATATCATCTAATAGTTGATTCAGAGATTTCAAGAAGGGTTGGGCAAAATTAAGGATTAATAACTCATCAAAAGCATGGAGTGCCGAGGAAGACTTTTCAATTTCATATTTACGATGAAACGTACCATCATGCACAACAATTCGATCCTCACCTGCCTGCTCGAATGACCAGAATATTATCCATGACCGTTTTACGATATAATCAATAGCTTGTTCAATAAAATCAACCATTTTTTGATTTTCTTGAGTAATTAGATCTTCAGGATTTAAAGGACAATTAGATGTGGTTTCCAAAAATTTTACCAAAATTCTATGAGATTCTAATTCAGAACGATTACGTTTAGTCCGTGAGCGTAAGAGCTTTGATGATCTTTTTATGTACTTGTGATATAAGGAGTGAATGGGTTTTTCAGCTTTAAGTCTGTTCTGTGATCCAATGAGATTTATGTTCTTCAAATGACCATTCGATAACATAAAAGTATTAAACTCACCGACTGTGTGTGTTTTCAAAGTTTTGTGAAGATCTTTCTTCAAATTATTGTTTCCAAATCGATCTAACTTATCGATCAAGAGCCCAACCATTAATTGTCCATTCAATGTACCACCAATCTTCATTGATACTCATCCTCCACAACTTTTCCATCACGAAGTCGGATAATCCGATTACATTGCTTCCCAATCCATTCTGAGTGTGTTACCAGGATGAGTGTTTGTTGATTTTCAACATTAATCCGCTGGAACATTTCCATTAGGTCTTTTGATGTTACTGAATCCAAATCTCCTGTTGGTTCATCTCCCAAAATAATCACTGGGGAAGTAATCAACGATCGTGCAATTGCTACACGTTGTTGTTGTCCTCCTGATAGCTCTGGTGGTGTATGATAAATTCTATCTCCTAAACCAACTTCACGTAAGATCATTGTGGCTTTTCGAGTTGCTTCTGGATAATTCATGCCTTGAGCTAACAAAGGAATCATGACATTTTCTAAAGCATTCATATAATCGAATAAATTGAAGAGCTGAAATACATAGCCAATATTATCTCGACGAAATGAAGTCATTTTTTCATCCGAGAAAGATGAGATATCAATACCATTAATTTTAACAGTACCAGAAGTTGGTGAATCAAGTCCCCCACAAATGTTAAGCATAGTAGTCTTCCCACAACCAGAAGGCCCCATTATAGCCACCATTTCGCCATACTTGATCTTAAGATTGACACCCCTTAATGCATGAACCTCATTGGGTGTCCCTTCCCCATAGATCTTATGTAGATCTTCCAACACTAGAATTTCATTCATTTTTTCTTCACCTAACCATGATACCGAAGTGCTTCACTCGGTGGAATCCGTGCAGCTAGCCAGCCTGGGATTAATGCTGCCAAGAAAACAGAACCCATGATAAGAGCTCCATAAAATCCAACCTGAGACCACGGAATAATTAATTTCCAGTTTAAGAGACCCGCAAAAACCCAAGCCAAGTAATTTCCTGTGAAAAATCCCACAATAAAACCTAAAACACCTAAGAATAGTAACTCAAGGAGGATTGCTAAAGAAACAGCTTTTTTAGAAAAACCAACCGATCTCAGCATACCAATCTCTCTCTTCCGTTCCTTCACAGAACGGTGAGAAACGACTAAAAGCCCAATTACTCCAATGATTAGCCCGGTAGAAATGAATACCTGAAGGAAATTGAGAGCATTCGCGTTTGTAGAATTCATATGGTAAAACACATCCCAAAGATGATGTGCTGTTATCCCATAAAATGTGCCACCACTGAGGGTCAAAAGAGAATTAACACTCTTTTTATTTGAAAATTCTTCAATTTGACTGGTAAGGTCTTCGTTCTTGTTATAATCATAACCGTGTACAGTTTCAATAAGGAATTCTTTGGTTCCATAACTTAAGAGACTGAATTGAGAAGCAAATTTTTTATTAACTACAATTCCACGTGAGAACTGATTGATACTAAATTCACAAGAAGGAAAATAGGCTAAAGATCCTGCATAAATCATTTCGATCAAGCTACCATTTATAGCGGGAAAACTCACGACATCACCAATGTCCAGATTATAAAGCATATCACCAATGAACATTGGTAAACCATTGGGATCTTCAGGTCCAACTGGGTGTTTTGTTAACCGATGGATCTTTTGATCTCCTAAGAAAGCCTCCCAAAACGTTTTTGACTCTTCCCGGGCTTGATCTTGATGTTCCATCCTGTTTATCATTGAAAGTTGGGTGTAATAAGGAAGAAGATCATTAAACACAAATGGATATAGAACTTCTCCTGTATTGTCGAAAAATGTGGAAAAATCAATTGTAATAAGTTTTGAGTAGAATATGTCTTCCTCAGGAGTGATTTCATCACTAGAACCTCTGAATGGGAGTATACCACCAACTCCCAAAGGATAAACCTGTTTGATTTCCCCAAACTCATCTTGAAGAATCTCTGGATAGTTTAGAGATGTTAAATTGAATGGGGTTTGGGACTCCACTAAAATAGAAACTCCAGACATATGATATTCCCATGTATGACTCGACCCAGAGACTTGTGTTATGGCATACGAACCAATAAAGAAATTCAGAGACAGAATAACAGCAAATGTGGCGAAAGTTAGGACAGCACGAGCTTTTCTTGAGTTTATATAACGAGTGGCGACTAAACCTGTTGCTCTCGTTCTTTTAAAATAAGAAAATGCTTTTCTTAATCCTGCTGTAAGTGCCTCGAGATTGGCTCCAACTATAGTAGTAGCACCAATTACCGCAGATAAAAGTCCAGTCATTGCAACACTATTTGCATTTCCCCCCTCTTCAGCCCAATCTACCGCAATTTGAAAACCCCATATTGTGAGAGAAATTAACAGGAGCCCGCTGATAGTTAAACTAAGTCGTCGATAACGTCTAAATCGAAAACTAGCAAAAACTATACCTAAACCTACATAAAATAAGGCCTGAAAGTTAGCAGCTGCTTCTTCTTCAATATTATGATAACCTTCTGTAGCATAGAATGGCTGTCCTTGTTGAATTAATTCAACCAGAGTTATTAGACCTAAAATTATGATAATCCCACCAATTACGAGAGGCCACAATGGTTTCTTCCCATTAAGAGAGGAAACCGCATCTTTTGATTTAGTACCACGAACAATTTCAATTATTGAGATACCACGTGCTCGTAGTGCTGGAACCATTCCAGTAATGAAAGAAAGACCGATTGCACATATTAAAGACAACAGAAATGCATCTGGCTCCACAACTATGTCGAAAATTGACTTTGTAACTTCTGGATTTCCCATTGCTGATAACATATCTCTACTTAGATAATTTAACCAGACACTGATCCCAATTCCAATGATAAGACCAAAAATACCACCTAATATTCCAGTAAGTATTGTTTCGATAGAGTACGATATGAATATATCTCGTTTTTTTGCTCCAACTGCCCGAAGCATTCCAATTTGCTGCTCACGTTCTTCCATGTTCATTAATTGAATATTGGTGATCAATAATAACCCCGCAATAATCACTACAACGCCAAACATCTGAAAAGTACTGGCAAAACCCGAAATTCCCTCTTCAATCCCTTCTCTATTATCTTCTCGGGTTGTACTAACATGAAACATCAAATTCGGGTAATATTGGTTCAATACTGTCTCAATTTGTTCTTTTGCTTCATCACTTCGCTTTCGTCCCAAGAAGGGATTTTCTTTATGGTCTTCTATTCCAAAGGAGATCTGAGTGATTGGACGGTCTATACTGCTCGGAATTAATGAATGAACAGCTTGTTCACTCATGAGAATCCGTCGTAAGTCACTAGGATTACCTGTTCTTCCATACTCCCTATAACTATAGATATCCTTTATTGTAACATTATTAAAAATTAGATTTCCACGTTCATCGCGTAAAGATATCGTTATTTGAGAACCAATCCTTGTTCCTAATGAGTCGGCCAAATCTGGAGAAATAACGATCTCTTCTTCCTGCAATGCAGCAATATCTAATTTCTCCCCAGTAGAATTTGAATAGATATGTCCCCAAAAACCTCCATCAAAATCTAATCCAATCGTCTCAACTGCCACTCCCTGTTCAAACTGCCCTTTCTCAGAATAATAAGCAGTGGTTGAATAAACAACCTGTGGAAGAATGCCTTCAAAATTTGTAGTTAATTCTTCTATTAAAGTATCAGAGACATTTTGAGTAAAATAAATCTCATTAACCGAAAAAACTATGATATCCATGTTCCCAAAAGCTTCAATCAGAATTTCTTGGTAATTTCTTTTAATGGTACTCCCTAGGATTTCTGTTTGGACGACTAATGAAATCCCCAAGGCTATAACGAATGATGTGAGTAAAAAATTACGCTTTCGACGACTAATACCTCTTAAGGTATGCTTAAATGTATATTTCAAATTTAATTCTTCCAATTGTTGATTGCTTATTTTTTTCCCATAAATATCCTAAATAAAGGACTAATTCTGACTTTTATGAAGAAAGTCAGCAGTAAATGTCATGCAAAAAGCTATTTTAAGTAATTTAAGATATAGGAGATTATATTCTTAGTATACACTCACAACTTCGATTTGTCATTATGTGCGAGACTCAATAGATGGAAGATGAGTTTAAAATTTTTATTAGATTTAAAATATAAAAAATAGACTGTTAGAAAAGAATAAAACAAAATGTTCACAAAATATATCTTTTCGAAAACTTTATCTATTAAACATGCTATGATTATATATGAAGGAAAAAGGAATTAATTCAGTATAATTTTTAATTTCGTAAAATTTAACACCATTAATTTAGGAATAATGACTAAAAGAGCAAAGAAGGATATAAGAATGGACTCCTCTATTGAACTTGTGAACCTTACTAAGTTTTATGGGAAGCATCGGGGAATTGAGAATCTTAACATTAATATAAAACCAGGGATCATTTTTGGTTTCTTAGGCCCAAATGGGGCTGGAAAAACCACAACCATTCGCTGTTTACTCGGAATTTTGAAACCATCAAGTGGTAGTGTAAAAATCTTTGGGCGGAAAATTCATAATTGGAGTTCTGAAGTTTCATTAAAAGAGAACATTGGTTATTTACCAGGAGAATTTGATTTATACAAACATTTTACTGTTAAAGGCCTTTTAGATTATTTTGCTTCACTTCGTAAACGACCTGCCAACCTAAGAAGAAAATTGATTGATTTATTTGAACTCGACGAAGCTAGGGACGTTAATCAGTTAAGTAAAGGAAATAAACAGAAAGTAGGATTGATTCAAGCCCTTATGCATGATCCTGATCTCTTAATCTTGGATGAGCCCTCGGTGGGATTAGATCCTTTAATACAACAACGGTTGTATCAAGTATTGAAAGAACTGAGAAATTGTGGCAAGACGATTTTTTTCTCTTCTCATAACTTGGCTGAGGTACAAAAAATCTGTGATGAAGTGGGAGTAATAAAAGAAGGATTTCTGGTTTCTCACGATTACATTGATCAACTTAGTCAAAAGGTTCAACAGAAGGTCATACTCACAATAAGTGAACCTATTGACGAAATTATTACTCAATTCCCTTTTGTTAGTAATTTTAAAAAGATGACTGACAATAACAATGGTTTTCGTTATCAATTATGGCTTAAAAGCTCCCAATCGAATTTTAGTGAGCTATTTCAAGCTTTAGAAAAATATGGAGCACAAAATATAATCATTCCAGAACCTAGTCTTGAAGATTATTTCCTGCAATACTATAAAGAGGAAGAAACGGAGAGTGAGGAGCTTGTGGCTTAATAGTTTTACATTAATTTATCGACAGAATCGATTTACTTATTTTATTCTGTTGATAATAGGTATTTTTGGAGTGTTTGCAGTTGTTCTAACTAATCCAGGTGAGGCGGGGTTACAAGCCTATTTAGGGATAGAAGAATCAGTTTATGGTAAAATCTTTTTAGGGGATCTGTTGGAAGGCCTTGGTTCCGAAAATTCGGCATTTTATCTTTATTTTGTCTTATTGTATTTCATACTTTATTTAGGGAATGCATTTCCTATTGTAGGCTTGTGGCTTGGAGGTACTGGAATTCCAGAAGAGATCAGCACGAATATGGCAGATATATTCATTGCAAGTTCCCATAAGAAGGAAAAACTTGTATTTCGGCACCTTATGACTCATGGAATTATATTTACGATTTTAACTGTAATTATGTTCTTAACGATCCCTATCAGTTATGAATTACTCGATACTCCTATCAACTACGAGAGAATTCTTTTAGCTTACATCCTTCTATGGATTTCAGGTGTAACTTTTTTTTCAATTTCGTTTTTCTTCAGTATAGTTACATTGAGGAGCGATTTAGGACGGGGTATCGCTGGGTTAGTGTTTATGCTTTCTTTTCTAGTACAACTAATTGTAAATCTTAATTCAGATTTAGACGATCTAAAATATCTTAATTTACTCCATTATCTCAGTTCAAACTCCATCTTATTGGAAGGTGACCCTTTAATACTTGAGAATATCCTCCCAATACTATTAGCTGGCATTTTGATTATTTTTGGAGTGTTAATCTTTGGTAGAAGAGATCTCCTACCCCTTCAACTTAGACAGGAATCAGAAAATATAATTACTGACACTGAAACAAAATCTAGTTTGTATGATACACTTCGTAGAAAATTTGTTATCAGAGATTATATCAAGAGTACTTTACAAAGAGTATCACCCATTTCTGCAGAACAATGGACAGCTGATAGAACAATTATCATTTTTTTCTTAATTTTCAGCACTTTGGTAGCATTATCAATTATTTTCGGTTACCCTACTGGTGAAGGAGGAACTGAACAATATTCTGGTATATACGCAAATAATCCTTTCGTAAAATCAATTCAGAGAGATTATGCTGATTCTCTTGTTGAGGATCCTCTATACACAATATATACGCAATTTTATGGCTACACATGGATTTACTTCTTCCCTTTAGTTATCATAGCAGCTGCCCGCATCGTTGAAAGAGATAATGATTCTAAAACCCTTGATCTGATTCTCGGTACGCCCATTAAACAAAAAAAGGTCTTTTTTGCTAGAATATTGACTATTCTAGTTCAGATATCAATATTTGCTATAATTGTGTAACCA
>Ga0209636_10003832_pt1 | contig 15355 bp, 13 predicted proteins | sample DeeMarSWOR152_54_FD_187464 | JGI IMG/M metagenome (GOLD analysis project Ga0209636, IMG submission 187464) | Marine sediment microbial communities from White Oak River estuary, North Carolina - WOR-1-52-54 (SPAdes) (version 2) | ecosystem: Environmental > Aquatic > Marine > Intertidal zone >...
CTGCTGGATAAGAAGAAAATTACAGTCTACTGCGGCTACGAACCCTCTGGAAAGATTCATTTTGGGCATGCGCTGGCCGTGCAAAAACTCATGGATTTTCAAAAAATGGGAGCACGCGTGATTGTGTTGCTCGCAGATCTGCACGCTTACCTCAATGATAAGGGGACACTTGAGGAAATTCGCAGGGTGGCCGAGTATAATAAACATTGCTTTATCGCGTTGGGCCTCGACCCCGAACGTACGGAGTTCTTGCTCGGGTCAGACTTTCAGTTAAAACCCGAGTTCGTGATGGATGTACTTCGAATGGCCACCGGTACAACGTTGCTTAGGGCGCGTCGCTCAATGGCTGAGATAGCTCGCCATTTGAAGGATCCAGATGTGGCGCAGGTACTCTACCCCCTCATGCAAGCCGTAGATATAGCTCACCTCAACGTCGATGTGGCGGTTGGGGGTATCGACCAGCGGAAGGTGCACATGGTCGCGCGTGAGAAGCTGCCGACTTTAGGTTATAAAAAACCGGTCTGCGTGCACATGCCTTTGCTTCATGGCTTGGACGGGGAAGCCAAAATGTCTTCGTCAAAAGGCAACTTCATCGCTATCGACGACGAGCCTGCAGTAGTAAGGGAAAAGGTGACGAAAGCATTCTGTCCGCCGAAGCAAACGAAGGATAATCCAATAATAGAATACGCTGAGCATGTTGTATTGCCCGCTCTCGGCAAGCTAGAGGTTAGCAGGCAAGCGAAGTACGGAGGGCCGCTTGAATTAGAGGATAAAACAAAACTCCTAAAGTTGTACTCGTCCGGCAAACTCCACCCCACAGACCTGAAAGCGGCAGTTGCTGAGGCACTGGTTCGGGTGCTTGAGCCGGTTAGGCGATATTTTGAGGAGCACCCGGACGCAAAACTTACGCAACCATCCTCAGTTCTTTGAATTTCTTGATTTAGTTAAAATTAAAAAAAATATTTATGTTTTTAAGTGTGTGCCGTCAATAAACTTGGGGGTTGAAATTTGCGTGTTAGGCCACGTTCGATAGTGATTGCCTCAGGCAAGGGTGGGACGGGAAAGACCACCCTCACGGCGAATCTCGGAGTGGCACTGGGTGTGCTCGGGCGAGATGTCACGATTCTCGACGGCGACCTCGCGATGGCAAACTTAGGAATAATAATGGGAATGCACAAGTGTGAAGTGAGTTTTTTAGATGTTCTAACCGGAAAAGCCGATGTTAAAGACGTAATTTACGAGAATCATGGCATAAAAGTCGTCCCAACTGGTTTTCGTTTTGAAGATGTACATGATGTACTCTCGAAGGTGAAGCGCGAGCGTGTCGAGGAGATCGTCGGAGAGTTTCTGCGGCAAACCGAATTACTGCTAATCGATGCACCCGCCGGGATAGCCGACGCGACGATAATTTCGATTGCGGCCGCTCGCGAAATGTTGCCTGTTTGTAACCCAACTTACACGAGCTTGGTCGACTGCCACAAGACAATCCGCTTGGCGAATGTGCTCGGCTCTTGGGCTCGGGGTCTCGTCGTCAACCGCACTGGTAAGACAGCGGATATCTCAACAGGTGAGGTCGAGCAGTTCATGGGCCGCACGCTTGGCGCGATGCTAGTGCTTGCGGATATCCCCGAGGATTCAAAGGTTCAGGAAGCAGAGCGCGAGGGGATCCCAGTTGTTGTGTACGAACCTGAATGTGAAGCATCAGTCGCGATTAACGAGCTTGCAAAAGTGGTGGCTGGTGAGGCGGACTTGCCCTACGTGCCCTATGAAGATCGTGCTGTGGAGGAGACCACCAACAGGCTAATCCGGGCGCTCACTGGGCGACGGGTTTGATACATTGGGCTGAAATCCAGATCAGTCCCTTCAGAGCAAACCCATCAGCTTCATGACGGCTATTACTGCGATGAACACTGCACTGGCAGCCAAGAACCCTCCTCCCAGACCGAACTTGGGAATGGAGAGGTAGAGGACAACCGCGAAGAACACGTTGGCAATCATCGCAAAGAGCACCCCCCGCGTCAGTTCCGTCGCTTTATCGACGCCTTCGTGAAGGTACTCGAGGAAAATCACTCCACTTGCCCGAATCGGTGCGCCCGCGAGGATGCCGCCCGCAGTCGGTCCCAGCAGCGATGCCACCAGCAGTGCCCCGACGACGATTGCCCCGCCGAACAGAAAGTCGAAGGTTATCGATCTCACGCTTAATTTCATTTTTCAACCTCCGTCAAAAGTTCGGCTCTGGTGGCAATAAACCAGTTGGCATTTTGTTGTTATAAATTTGTTATAAATATAACAAGTCAACAACAAGTTCGTTTTAAGATGTGGGCGCGAAAATCTATTGGAATGGGGATGTTTAAAATTGAGAACTTGACGGTTATCGTAAAACAGGGGGACTTGACAAGGCAAAAAGCCGACGCGATATGCAACCCCGCAAGCAGCCTGATGTATATGGGTGGAGGGGCCGCGGGAGCGCTGAAGCGCGTTGGCGGCGAGGAGATCGAACGGGAGGCCTTAAAGCACGCTCCAGTGCTGGTCGGAAAAGCGATTGCGACAATTGCGGGCAAACTTCAAGCGCGATGGGTCGTGCACGCCCCAACGATGGAGCGTCCGGTGATGCGGACAACGAGTGAAAAGGTCTATTTTGCAACGAAGGCGGCGCTCGAACGCGCAGATGATATCGGTGCTAGAAGTTTAGTATTCCCGGGTATGGGAACAGGCGTCGGAGGAGTTTCGGAAGAAGCTGCTGCAGGAGCAATGGTCCGTGCGATAAGGGATTTTATCCAAGTCGCGAAGACGCTTAAAGAGATAATACTATGTGACAGAAATAAAGAAATGGCGGATGCTTGGAGCAAGGAATTGTCTAAATGATAAAACTTCAAGGCTAAGGAGTCAACTTTTCACGGCCCCTCCGGGAGCATCCACTGGGTCCAGAAAGTCCAAAAATAGTCATCTTCCAAATTATTCAGGGCCATGTCCATCGCATCGGCGCTGATCATCACTTCATAAAAAGTTTCAGGAAATAATTTTTCATGTGGTATGAAGATCATCGTGTTACCGATCCAGCTGAATTCACCGTCAACTTGAGGATAAATCAAGAAAGCATTCTGCGTGGCGGTTTTATTCATCCCCTCGCTGAATGTCACGTTTATAGTGGTGTCTACGGGCACCTCCCCCTGCATATTTTTGGGAGAAGTTGATACCACCCCTGGGGGCGTGATATCCCTCGCTTTGTCCGATTTCCATTCTTGGGGGTTTTCGACACCCTTACTGCTACATGGGGGGTAAAGATCAGGACGGTTGTTCTCGGTCCATTTCTTAAAGAAAGCCGGGTTTTTGAAGGCGGCGTCTTTTTCTTTGGCGGTTTTGATAGCCTCCTGCCATAGTGTCACCCAGGATATGTCCCCCCTCTTGAAATTTTCCACCAGAGCCTCCATGTCCTCGACCAAGCCGCTTATCGCTTCTAGGCCAATATCGTCTGGATTTGGATCTGGCGCGGCGTCCCCGTTATCTACCGCCTCCCGGTACTTTGCAAAAGTGGTATTTTTGTGGTCTACATCACCCCAGCCAACGCTGTTTTCATCGGTCGACGTGTATATTATCTCCACCTTGTTATCCCATTTTTTCAGCGCGTTGATCCATTTACCAGAGTAGCAGGAAGCCACGGTCACGGATATATGAGTTCCGTTTTCTATCCGGCACACCCACTTGGAGAACTGCTCCGGCGTGAGATAGTAACCATTACCCATGTCCACGGCTCCGTCATTCTCCCTCCCGTGCCCGGTTATGTAAATTGAAAGATTCTCGCACGGTTTCATATTCTTTCCCAGATTGTCCATAGCATTGTCTATGTTATTCTCTGTAGGAGCGTTATCCTCAAATGGCCCAAGATGAGTCACGCCAAAACCGAAGATATTTTCCATCAAATAGTGCCACTCACCAGCCGATGTGGTAATGTCCCAGTTAGGCCCCATTGGACCCTCGATGATTATGGCTCGATTACCACCTGATGGATTGGGGCCTGCAGACACACTAAAAGCTACAATATTGGAAATAAAATCAGTTAAACTTGGAGAATTTTCATAGGTTGAGTAAACCCAGTAATCCTTGTTCAAGTATTCCTCATGGGTTCCCCACAGGTCTTCTTCATTTAGTTGAGGCCACCAACCCTCTATCTCGATGGTGTAATCTCCGGTCGAGGCGTTGATGAATACATACCTGGTGGGGTGTGAGAACATAGCGAAGGGAAAGTCGTTCACCCAGAAGAACCAAGTATTCTCTTCCATGGCGTAGGTGTCTCCCAAGATATCGTGAGGAGCGATTTTATCTCCAGGATTCAGTGGTTCCGGCCACATGAATGCGATGAGATCGTAGTTTAATTCATCAGGTTTTATGATGTTATTGAGTAGAATTTGGGTAGCTTCATCGGCGGTGATTACGGACGGCTCGGGTTCCTCTTCCGTCGGTTTTGATATCCAAATATATCCAACTATCGCAGCGCATATCAAGGCCAAGATGATTGCTACAGTTAGAATCACAGAGGTTCCGGTTTTATTCAAAGTCACCCCTTTCACTAGAACTGAGTTTGTTAGTATAAAACCTTTAAGAACTTTAAGAAGGCCCAGCTTCATTCTGCGCTACACCACAAAAAAAGAGAATAAAAAGTAAGTTATGAACAATCCTTAGACCATTATTTGGTTTAAAAGAAGCGCTACTCCGTTGAGAATTGAATGAGAGGCGATGCAACCGATTACGGTTCTGGTTCTTAGGAATATGAAGCCGTTTAGAAATCCTAGGAGGAAAACGGGTGTCAGGAGCAGGGGCTGACCCGCTGTCACATGTTTGTGATGCACCGAAAGGAATAGTGCCGCCTGTGATAGGTTCAGTAGGAGTCCCCTGCGTGAGAAAGGAGAATCATCCGGATTCGTGAAATGCGCGAGAAAAAAACCCCTGTAAGCAACTTCCTCGTAGAGAGGATACCACACAACATCCGTGAAGACAACGTAAAAGCCAATAGAAGCTACTTGTAACATGGGGATATAATAAACGAAGATAGGAAGATACACCAGAACGAGAATCACAGTGATGGTCAAGCCTAGCAATATCGACAGACCCAACTTTTCTTCCCGAAAACCAAGGAACTCCAAACCCTTCTTCTCAACAACAATTACGTAGAGTAAAGGCAAGAGTAGGAGGGGATAGAACCATCCGTCCAGCCAAAGGAAAAATATAATCAAAGCTGGAAAGACTTTCATGATGAGGGTGTTTCTTTTCACTTTTTTCACCATTTGTCCATCATTTTAGCCTTTTGAACAGACGATCTTTAAGTGGCGTGTATGCATAGGCCAAGAGCACGGGTATGAAGCTTATGGGGAAAGAAATCCAGGGTTGTCCGTATCCAATCAGATTCACTAATGTAATGAATGGGATAATGAACCAAAACAAAACTATGCCATTCTTGACTTTCTTGATGACTCTTGTTTTGATGAGGCTCTCTCCCAAAATCCTTGAAAGAGAAAAGAAACCCAAAAGGAAGAGGAAAAGACCCAAAGCCAGAACGATTTCTTGGGTGAGGATACCTCTATTTATCAAGTTGGCAACGTCGCCGAACGGTTTTATTCCCCCCATTATAAGATACCCAACAGGGTTAATGAAGGTCCAGAAAGCAAGCCAGAAAAGAGAAATTGAAATCGGCCAACTTGATTTTCTAAACAAGAGAAACAATTGGAGGAGATAGGAGATTATTAAACAGATTAAGATACCTCCCCCGGCTATCCAAGCCAACTGTGATGGCTCAAAACCGTTAGCAGGTGGGCTAAATCTTATAGAAGAGAGTTCGTAAGGCCACAAAAGGGCTATGTGAACCCTTGTGATGGTTCCCCCAAACAAAAGGACAAAGAAACCATGGCCTATAACTTCGTGAATCACCTCTCCTAGAATCTTCATAATGAAACCAACGGAGAGAAATATGGATAGAAACTGCAAACGATTCTTCATTTACTTGAGCTCCGTTCGAATTATCCTCTTCGAAAGCTGTATGCGTTCGGCAAACTCCACCCCGCAGACCTAAAAGCGGCAGTTGCTGAGACACTGGTTCGGGTGCTTGAGCCGTTGCTCGCGACGCCCACGAGTGATTTTGAACTTTTGATAGGGAAGGGATTGGGTGCTTTCGTGCCCGCGATGGCAGCGACCTTTGCATCATTTGCGGGTCTTGTGGCAGTTGTCGATTTGCTCACCTTCCAGCTTTTTGGTTATCTCCTGCGGCCGAACTTGCTTTCGGCGGTCGTCCTGCTGGTTTACGCTCCGTTGGTGTGCATCCTATCCATTTCTTGGTCTCAACTCTCATTGTCAACTTGGTGGGCCAGTCTTATAGTACGGGCTGAGTTTGTAGATAATAGCGAATATCCCAAGAAAAATTAGGATGACCGCGGCCGCCCACGCAGCCGCGAGCAATTGATCGACTTCTTCTAGAAGCATCAAATCTCCTTTCAAATTCTCCAGCGCTCCATTGTAGGTCAGCACCGTCAAGCGGGCACTTCCATGGAATAGTTCTGCAATTTCGGGATCGATTAACTGGAGTTCATTCTCGCTCACATCGAACCCTAGTCGAACCTCGATGCTCTTAGATACATATTGCTCGTCAATACCATCATGCGTCAAGGTGAACAACGTTATATTTGTCGAGCCGGAGGCGAGCGATGATATCTCCAGTGGGTAGTAAAGAAAGTCACTCTGGAAGCGGTAGACGAGCGGGTCAATGCTGTGTTGGGAAAGACCGACCTCGATGAGATCAAAGACGAAGTAGTTCATGCCACGTTGGAGGTATGTATCAACTATTGCCCCAAGCCGCTCAGGAGGCGCCCCATGTTCAACGTTCTGGTTATCGAGGAAATTTTCTGCCCATGTGATAAACTCGGAGGCGTTAGTTACTTTTACTATCGTGACATCATGAGCACCTATTCGCTCGTGAAACACTATCTCCACACCCCCCCGGCCCTCCGCCCCCCGCGTAGGAGGAGCTAACCATTCAGGTGCATGTTCCATAATCAAACTCTGAATTTGAGCAAATGACTCAAAACTACCCTTTTCTACCTCTGGCAGGGAAGGCAAGGGCAAAAATTCTAACACCTGGAAGTTCTCCTTCACGAAGCTCCAATGGAGTGGCGCTAGCGTCCAATTCCGAACTTCTATGTTTTCCCCGGCAAGCGTGAACTTCGTTGAAGAAATCGCGAAGTCACCGTTTTCAATATCTGGGTCCGCTGAACTATCTTGGATCCGCTGATCCCAACTTCGAACTTTCGTATCTAAGGGTTCAAGCGCCCACACCTTTTCACTTGTGAAGGGAAGGGAGCTCCCCTCTCGACCAACATAAGTGGACCACCACTCAGGCAAGAAGATTTCTTCGAGCGTCCCTCCGCACTCGGACCCTCCTCCGTCCCCCAGAGGGACGTGGGTCCAAATTTTTTTCCAAATGTTTTCGGGGATGCACTCCTCCAACGGTTTTAGCTTCCATACGATTCCATCTTTAACCTCCTCGAGCGACTGGATGCCCGCAGATGGATTTCCAAAAAGGGATGGCACTAGCACCCAAATATTTTCACTAAGAAGGTGCTGATCGAAGGGGGTGACTACTAGCTTCCCCCTATTTTCTGGACGACCGCGGTATATATAGAGCAACGTCAGCGTCCACACGTTTTCATGGGTACTCTCCGACACCACTGCCCATCGTCCATCCACGCCCTCCAAAGACTGTGGCGACACATAAACATCGGTTGAGAGGATGAGTATCTCCTGTTCGCCGTCCCAGGCGATGATCGCCTTTTGACCTGGCCCATAAACGTCCACCTCAGGAGGGATCCACATTCCCCTATCAGCCGCAACCGTTGGTAGTATGGCGAGAATCAGCAAAGATACGAAAAACCAGAGATAAGGTTTTCGCATATGTTTTCCTACCTTACGTTTGGCTGGTTCAGATTTAAATTTTGTTTTTCATTTGCAGTAACCCAGCAAGCGATAAAAACAGATTTTCGGCTTTTACCTAGTTTGGCATCTGTTGATACTCGATTCCATTAAGTTACGAGCTCCGCGAGCATGTCACGGTTTATTGCCCTCTTTATCTCAAGCGCAATCCTGTCTCCCATGCTCATTCTTCTCTGATATTTCGCATTCGCGTATTTTGAGCCAATTCCCAGATGAGTGTTAGTCCCTCCTCCATGTCTCAATGCAACATCCTGTGTTACCGGGGTGTGCATGAAGACCTCCGATCCTTCTGGAACATCATACAAGCCTAAATTCACCCCGCTGATGGTTCCCATTTTAGTCCACGTGATTAAAGTTTGCAAACACCACGCCCCGAGAATCCCCGGCGGTTCATGAACCTGAGTTGCCTTTAGGAAAGCGTTGGCAGTTTTGTGGACATCTTTCAATAAGGACTCTCTAATGGAAATATCCACGTGAAATGTAACCTCAAAACTAAGTGGATACGGTGTCTTACTCCAATCCGCTTTTAATTGGACATCAGCTGGTAACCTTATGACTCCGTCGTGGGTGGCCTCTCTCCTTTCATCAATTGATAGAAATTCATTAGCTAAGCACGATCTAGCCGCTTCTATGGACGTGTTATAGATTTCCGCATATGCTTTTTCGACATCCCCCCAACTTTCCTTTGCGTTTAGCGGAGAGAAGAAATAATTGAAATTGGCATGGGGGCCAGGAACGTATTCTTCAATTCTTGCTATTTTCAAACCATCTTCATCTATATTTCCGATTTCAACTTCTCTTTTGACTTTTTGTTCTAGATCATCTGAATTGGCGGCAAAAATAAAGGATCTTTCGAATTGCCTGTGTTTAAATTCGGTTTTTAAAATCATCGGCTGTTCAATTTTTTTCTTAAATTTTATCTCGTCTTTTTTTATCTCAACTTCGAAAGATTTTGGGGTGGGTATCCCCGCCTGTTGGGCAAACCAATAGTAATCCTTCTCTATTTCCCCACGATTTTCTATCTTCAGCAGTTTTCTTGAGCCAACAATAGGGACTGCAAAATCATTTTCGATCACGCTGCATTTTTCATCTCCCCCGACATAAACGCTGAAGGCTCTATTTGGGATCTGAAGGCATTCTAAATCGATTAAATCATCAACAAACTTTACAATATCAGAATACTTGTCCAAGATAAGGATTGCTTGTTTAAATTTTTTCTTCTTAAGATCGGCTATATCTCTGACTACAATCATGTCTCGTTTCACGACGGCCGGCAAATCGTCGACGACTTCTTTTGGCTTTCCGACCATTGGGTTTTGAAGGTAAATTATCGCCCTTTGCGGCGTGGTGTAAATTAAATACGGCAAATCATAATTTCTCGCACCCGCCGCTGCATCTAAAGCGGAATGAGAGCCCAAAATTAAAGCCTTGGGATCTTTAAATTTTTTCGCCGTCTCTTGCATTTCGTTTCTTTCAATCATTTTATTGGCTCCTTTGCCCCACATGCGGTTTTCATTTATTTAAACCTTTCCCGCTACCCAGATGTTAAGACGCATTTTTCTCGCTCAAGTAACTTCGATATTCTTTTACTGTATTGGCGAGGCTTGAAACATCAAATAAATTAAGCCCAGTGCATTCGTTTGTTGCCGCTAGGTACATGTCGCATATTATCTTTTTTAAAATCGGATCTAATTTCGATGGTTGAGAGCTGCACAAACTTTTCCAATCTGTTATTCCTTTAATGTCAGCTATTCTCTTTGCTTTCTCAATGTCTTTGTACCAATCTGTCTTTCTATAGTACTGCCTTGCGATTTCTTTGCTCACGTGTAAACCTTCGTAAGTAAACCTGCATTCGTCTAGGGTGCCGATGACATCCACGACGATTAACTTTCTATTGCCATCGAATGCTAATTCGATTTTTCCATCATCGTTTTGTAATTTGCCCCTTGCAGCAATTTCTGAAATCAAATTGTTTGTGTGGGATAATTTATCTTTAATTTCTTCTACCTCTTCATCGGTTAGGCTTGCAATTTTTTGTGCTTCTGACCAAGTGAGGTATCGATCACGTTCTTCTAATTTTGTACTCACATCAAAGAAAGGCTTTTCAAGTTTTTCCCCTGGGTTTGGATAGTGGTTAAATCCTAGGTCCTCATAGATGATTAGGCCGTCCTTAAGCCTTCTGAAAATACTTGAACCTTCAGGTAAGCTGTTTCTATACATGATTTCCATTGGTATTAAAAAATTTACCAAGTCATGTGTAAAAACGCTATAATCGTAACGGATTTGGCGACTTTTTTTCGGGCGAATTACTCGGACTAGATTTATCTCCATGATACTAGTCGGCTCATGCACTTCGTCGACCCTGACAACTTTTCCATCTTTTCCTACTACGCCTCGATAATGGGTTTTTATTCCTTTTTCTTCCGCTTTTTCGAAACAGTAAGCGCCCATTATGCACAAAGCAGCTCCCTTGTTAAGGAGGTGATCTGGCATTTCTCCCCAGTCGAACACAGAGTACCGGTCCGAAAAGTGAAACCTGCCGATTCCCATTTCATTGCCTGCTGGCTGGCTTAGAATTTCCAGATCCTTTACGCTTCCCGTTTTTATTCCTCCATTATTTCTGTTGAACTCCGGCAAATTATTGCATTTATATCTAAATTAAGTATACCTTTAAAATGGGAAACATTTGACCGGAAAAAAAGAGCGGGCTGTCATTACGGTTACGGGGGTTGACCACCCTGGTATAGTCGCCGCTGTCACAACGGAATTAGCTAAGCTTAGCGTCAATATCGAGGACATAAGTCAAACTATTTTACAAGATTTCTTCACCATGATTATGATCGTGGACGTAAGTAGTGTCAAGAGAAGCGAGGTTCAAAAAGCGCTGGATAGAGTCGCTGATAAACAGAAAGTTAAGATCATAATGCAGCACGAAGATCTTTTCAAATACATGCACAGGGTGTAGGCCATGCAGTTTTCCAAGGAGGAGATAGCCGAAACGATAAAGATGATTAGCTTTGAACGGCTGGACATTCGAACAGTCACTTTGGGGATAAATCTTGGTGGGTGTATCGATCCAAATATCGATCGGATGTGCAAAAAAGTCTACAAAAAAATCACCTCGGTAGGCCGTAATCTCGTCGAAGAAGCAAAGGAAGTGGAGGTGAAGTACGGGCTGCCAATTGTCAATAAAAGGATAGCGGTCACCCCTCTAGCTTTCTTGTTGGATGCGGTAAACACCAAAAAAGAGAGTACTTGCGTGAAATTGGCGAAATGCGTGGACGCGGCGGCGGAAAAATTGAAAGTGGATTATATTGGTGGATACTCCGCTCTAGTGGAGAAAGGGTTCACCAAGGGAGACGAGCTCTTGATTGATTCCATCCCAAAGGTGCTGAACGAAACCAAGCGATTATGCTCCTCCGTAAACGTTGCGACCACTAAAAGTGGGATCAACATGGACGCCGTGCTCAGGATGGGAAAGGTCGTGAAGGGGTGCACTTCAATTAATCCATTAAGCTGTACCAAACTTGTCACCTTCGCAAATGCTCCTCCTGATAACCCATTCATGGCCGGGGCCTTTCACGGTGTTGGAGAGGCGGAGAATAGCATCAACGTTGGAATCTCAGGCCCGGGCGTCATTAGAGCCATAGTAGAAAAACTTGGTGATGCTGATTTCGGAGAGCTGGCCGAGAAAATCAAGCAAACCGCATTCAAGATAACAAGGGTTGGAGAGCTCGTAGGGAGGGAAATGGCAAGAAGGCTGAACGTTAATTTCGGAATTATTGACTTATCGTTGGCCCCAACTCCTTTTGAAGGCGATTCGGTTGCCGGGATAATTGAAGCCATGGGGTTGGAAAAATGTGGAACTCATGGTAGTACTGCGGCGCTTGCTCTCCTTACTGACGCCGTAAAGAAGGGGGGCGTGATGGCGACCTCATATGTCGGTGGCCTATCCGGGGCATTCATCCCCGTCAGCGAGGACAAGGGGATGGCTGAAGCGGTGGCTGAGGGCGCCATGAGTTTAGATAAGTTAGAGGCGATGACTTCTGTCTGTTCAGTTGGTTTGGACATGATAGTGGTGCCAAGCAAGACACCAGCGGAAACGATTGCCGCGATCATCGCGGACGAGTGTGCGATAGGCGTAGTGAACGACAAGGCAACGGGCGTAAGGATAATTCCGATGGGAAAAGAAGGAGAATGGGTGGAATTAGGGGGGCTGCTGGGGAGAGCGCCGGTGATGAGCGTGAGCAAATTTAGTTCCTCAAAATTTGTATCGAGGGGCGGGAGGATACCTGCCCCGATTCAAAGTCTAACCGACTGAGAGCTAATTCAATACCCAGCACTGACATATAACTTTAAATACTGAATTGAGGGGAAATTGAGGTGGGTTCTTGAAAAAGAAAAAAGCAATGCTTGTCCTAGAAGACGGCACAGTAATTTATGGTACGGGATTTGGCGCCGAAAAAGAGGCATTGGGTGAAGTCGTCTTTAACACTTCGATGTGCGGGTACGTTGAATCTTTGACGGACCCATCTTATAACGGCCAAATTTTGATGTTAACTTATCCTCTGATTGGAAACTATAAGGTACATCCGGATTGGTTTGAATCCGATCGAATTTGGGCAGAAGGGCTTATCGTCAGAGAAGTTTGTGAGAATCCCTCTCACTGGAAAGGTACTCAAACCCTTGATGATTTTTTAAAAGAATTCAATATTCCCGGCATAATGGGTTTGGATACCCGTGCGCTCACTATCAAGATTCGAGAGTGTGGGGTGATGAAGGGAATAATCGTAACCTACACCGGTGAGAACCCTTCTGCTACAGAGTTGCTCAAGAAGATTAGGAAGCAGCTCAGCATTTCCGAGCTGGATTTAGTTAGCGAGACTACTTGTAAACAAGTTGGAGAATTTGACGGTGCCGGCAAGCTCAAAGTGGTCTTGATTGACTGCGGCGTCAAGCGCAGCATCATCCGAAGCTTGCTCAAGCGTGGGGTTTCGGTGGCGTGCGTTCCCGCGAGCACAACTTCGAAGGAGATTAAATCACTTGATCCCAATGGAATCGTCATCTCAAATGGGCCAGGAGATCCAGCCATCGTAAGTCATGTTCGCACGACCGTTCGAGAGCTGAGTTCCCGCTACCCAATGATGGGTATCGGCCTTGGCCACCAAATCTTAGCTCTGGCCTCAGGCGCTAAGACTTTCAAGTTGAAGTTTGGGCACAGGGGATCAAATCAGCCGGTCAAGGATTTGGAAACCAGCAAGGTGCGCATAACCTCCCAAAACCATGGTTTCGCCGTGGATGCCGATTCTCTTGAGGGGACTGGCTTTCAAATTACTAAAGTGAACTGTAACGATCTCACCGTCGAAGGCATGAAGCACGTTGAGCTTCCGATTATCTCGGTCCAATACTATCCCGAATGGGACAACCAGTACCTCTTCGACAAATTCGTGGAAATGCTCAAGGAGCATCGCTAGGAGGTTTCAAGTTGCCAAAACGTCAGGATCTCAAGAAAGTGATGGTAATTGGCAGTGGGCCCATCGTGATAGGTCAAGCGGCTGAATTTGACTATTCGGGCTCACAAGCCTGTAAAGCACTGCGCGAGGAGGGTGTAGAAGTCGTCCTCGTCAATTCTAATCCAGCCACTTTCCAAACAGACACCGACATCGCGGACATCGTTTACATCGAGCCTTTAGTGCCTGAAATCGTAGCTGAAATAATACGCAAGGAGAAACCCGACGCCTTGATTCCCTCGATGGGCGGTCAAACTGGCCTTAACCTCGCGGTTGAACTCCAAAACTTAGGAGTGTTAGATGAGATGGGAGTTGAGGTGATAGGCACGCCAATAAACTCTATTAAGGCTGCCGAGGACCGGAAGCTCTTTTTCGAACTCATGCGCGAGATAGGCGAACGAATGCCAAAATCCATTGAAGTTCACTCACTTGAGGAGGCATTGAGGGCCGTAAAAGAGCTTGAGGGATATCCAATCCTATGTAGACCTAACTACTGCTTGGGTGGCACTGGTTCAGGCGTTGCGCATGATGAGGAGGAACTCGCACGAATCGTGAAATTTGGGCTAAACGTGAGTTTAAACCGAACCGTTTCTCTCGACAAATGTGTGCTCGGTTGGAAAGAAATCGAGTACGAGGTAATGCGTGATAGTGCAGATAACTGTATTACCATCTGTAGCATGGAAAACATCGACCCTATGGGAATTCATACTGGCGAGAGTATGGTCGTAGCTCCGGCCCAAACGCTTTCCGACCAGGAGCACCAAACCCTAAGATCCGTTTCCCTGAAAGTAATCCGGGCCCTTAAACTAAACGGTGGCTGCAACATTCAGTTCGCCGTTAATCCAGACAAATTCGAGTACTATGTAATCGAAGTTAATCCAAGAGTCAGCCGTTCCTCTGCACTTGCATCTAAAGCCACGGGTTATCCGATTGCCAGGATAGCGACGAAACTAGCGCTTGGGATGACTCTGGATGAAATTTCCAATCCCGTGACTAAGGATACCCCTGCTTCATTCGAGCCAACTCTTGACTACGTGGTAATCAAAGTCCCGCGTTGGCCATTTGACAAGTTTCCAGAAGCCGACCAAATGATAGGCACACAAATGAAGTCCACAGGAGAAGTGATGGCAATCGGACGGACATTCGAAGAAGCATTCCAGAAGGCGATACGTTCACTCGAAGTCGGGAGGTTTGGACTCGGTGGAGATGGAAGGGACAAACCTACCCTCGACATCGAGCCTCTAAAGTGGCAACTAACCCATCCAAATGACCAGCGAGTTTTCTTGATTAGAGACGCTCTAAAGATGGGGGTGGGTGTAGAGGAAATCTATCAACTAACGAAGATCGATCCTTGGTTCATCTGGAAGTTTAAGCGGATTATCGATATGGAAGAAAAACTCAAGCGAATGTCGCCGAAAGATCCTGAAATAGAGAAAGTCTTGGGAGAATCCAAACGACTTGGTTTTTCGGACCGACAACTCGCCTACTTGCTCAAAACCAAAGAGAGGAATATTAAGCAACTTCGCAAGCAAATGGGCATCAAAACTACTTTTAAGACAGTAGATACTTGCGCTGCCGAATTTGCTGCTAAGGCTCCATATTATTACTCGGGCTATGAGCCTATCGACGAGGTCCCGACGAGCAAGCGAAAGAGGATAATCATCATAGGGGGAGGGCCCATCCGAATCGGCCAAGGAATCGAATTTGATTATTGTTGTGTGCACTCAGTACTCGCCCTGAGAGAAGAGGGAATCGAAGCGATTATTATTAACAATAACCCGGAAACTGTCTCCACCGATTCAGACACATCTGACAAGCTTTACTTCGAACCGCTTACATTTGAGGATGCGATGCACGTCATCGAGAAAGAA
>Ga0209636_10003833_pt1 | contig 15354 bp, 9 predicted proteins | sample DeeMarSWOR152_54_FD_187464 | JGI IMG/M metagenome (GOLD analysis project Ga0209636, IMG submission 187464) | Marine sediment microbial communities from White Oak River estuary, North Carolina - WOR-1-52-54 (SPAdes) (version 2) | ecosystem: Environmental > Aquatic > Marine > Intertidal zone >...
TTAATTGTCGTTTCATACGTTTAAGCTTGTGTTTCTCCCACGGCTTGAGCATCCGTGCTTTGACCTTGTCCATAGTGGGTTCTCCACTTTTTTGTTTCTTTTAGAAACATTATCGGTGGAGAACTCTTGTTTACTTGACACTGCGCTGTCGTAAGTTCTTTGTTTAAATATAATTACAATTATTGCTTCAAGTACGAAACTCTGTTACTGGAAACGGCACTAGCATTAGAAAACAGCTCCACAAGTTCCGAAGCCATCCAATTTTTCTCGATCAGCAAGGCAAACGATTCATCCAGCTTGCCGTAAGAATGTTGCGTGATCTTTTTGTCGTGATGTACCAAGCAACTTGCGATAGCCGCATGATAGACTGTAGTTGCCACGGCATGTTCGGCTTCGGAAACTGACATTGTGGTCAATCGCTTATGTGCTTCCTTTACGAGTTGCAGATGGCTTATACTGGATTCGGGACTGAGCAATACTTCCAGTAAGGACTGGCCTGCCAGCGAAGTCATCTCGCTCTGCTGGTCCGCTGAGACCTTTGAAGCAGCCTGAAACAACATGCTGTTCCCAGGCATAACCTCAATGAGCTGGCGACGGAGTATCTCCGCGAAGCGTTTGTCGGCGCGGTCCTCTTCTGTCGGTGCTTGGTCCTCCGCAGCCACGGCGAACAGGTCCGCCAGTTGGTCAAGTCGTAATCCGAACGTTGATTTTCTCTTCTTGCTCATCTCAAGGCTCAACGGCTTAATAGGCAAGATATGCATCTATCTCTGCTATTTGCACATAAATACGCAAACGACATATCGTTCCCTTACTATATCATACGCGATTTGTTTACATTATTGCCGTCCTTTTGTGAGAAAATTCATTAGTTCCAGCATTTCCTCGCTGATCTGAGCCTCTGAAGCTACCGATTGGCGCAGCAGACGCTTCATCGCGGCTCGGAAACACCTCTTGACGGCAAAGATCATGCTGGAGGCCTTCACTGTCGAAGCAACGCCATATTTGCGGCAGATATCTTTAAGCAGCAGTGGTTCCGTACCCGTTACGATCGGGTGCAGAATCCTATCGTGAAAGAGATTCCAGTGTATCGCCATGCCGCGCTGGCGACACTCGGTTTCCACCGTTTGGAGCATACGGTCCAACAATTCGCACACCCAAGTGTAATGGAATACCTCTTCAGAATTTAGATTGCCGACCGCCTCCAGTAACTCGTGAAAAGTTGAATCGTCCAGTGAGATGAGCTTTTCCTGAGGGGCCCGCTTATGGGCGGTTTCTTTTCGGTGCACGCTGACTCGGTAGCGATCCAAAGCCCTCAAGATAAGTGTTCGAAAACGCCCCTTTGTCCGATCAGCCCGCTGAATCAGTTCGCGCCCCAGAACAACTTCGTGGAAGAAACCTTGGGTAAGGTCCTTGGCCTCCTCGTTGTCACACCCTTTGTGCCGTAGATAGCAGTACACGGGTTTCCAGTAGGTCTTGAGCAAATCACCGACCAGCGCCCTGTTGCGAATATCATCATTCGACCCTATTTGTTCTATGGCAGTCCAGTGAGTAGTCTGGAAGGTACTCCTTGTTCCTCCTATGCTCGTATATTCATCGGACTTCATGGCCGTTATCCGAAACTGCAAATTTGCGCAAAACCACACACATATATCGTTCGCCGTGAAGCTCTTGACCTCAGAGAAAGTACTCCCTATGTGCCCAAAGATGACCAAATTATTGTACTGCAAACCAGTCGTATCTGCAAGCTTCAAGGGCAACGAGTACCATGATTTTTTGAAATTTCTGCAATATCCCGAGTTTCTTGCGTATGTGACTATGGAGCCGAGCAGCTTGCACCAGGATGCTATATGGGTTGGCCGTGTTCTAAATCGCTTGTCGGTAGGGGCAACATTGCCTATTTTTTGACGAAAAAACAGGGCGAATGAGACAAGAAATGCAGTTTCGACGATTGACAAAAGTATTGAGATGTGCTATGCTCCTTATTAGAGCGAAACATCACTCGCAAATCATCTTCTTGTTTCTTGGCAAATTATCTGCGTGCAAAGGGCGTAATCCCATCGCTCAAACATGGCGGAAAGGAGGTTAAAAAAATGGCGGGAGTGCCAAAACGAAAAATCCAGTGGGCAATTTCTCTATTCTTGGTAGTACTGCACTTTTCCGGCTCACTGGCTAAAGGCAAATACGGCGGGGGCACGGGAGAGCCCAACGACCCCTACCAGATCGCTACGGCCGACGACCTGATGCTGCTTGGCGAAAGTCCCGAAGATTGCGACAAGCAGTTCATCCTGACCGCCGACATCGATCTGGACCCGAACCTGCCCAGACGCAAGGTCTTCGACAGAGCGGTTATCCCATGGTTTGAAGGTACGTTTGACGGCAATAATCTAACGATCTCACATCTAACGATCGAAGGTGGGGGCTATCTGGGACTGTTCGGCCGATTGTCATCGGGGGCTGAAGTCAAAGATCTGGGGGTAGTGGATGTCAACATAACTTCTTCAGGTGATCAGGTCGGTGGGCTGGTGGGGGACAATGAAGGTTATGTGACACACTGCTACAGCACCGGTGCAGTCACTGGAGTGAACTATGTCGGCGGGCTGGTGGGAAGCAATGGGGCCCTTCTTATTCTCAGGGTCCCTGGGCAATATTTTCCGGATTTTCCGGTGTCTTTATGGTCTACCATTTATAACTGTTACTCAACCGTCTACGTTACTGGCAATACTGGTGTCGGCGGACTACTGGGAAGTAATTCCGGTGACGTAACTCAATGTTATAGCAACGCTGTGGTCATTGGCAACAGTTCTGTCGGTGGTTTAGCTGGTGCTAACCGCGGTGCCGGCACCATTGCTCGTTGCTATGCAATCTGCACCATTCGCAAAGCATTCCCCCAATGGCAAGCTGATGAGTCCATCGGAGGATTAGTAGGTACGAATTTTGGCACTCCTGGCTCCTCCTGGGATACCTGGTATCCAAGTATTCCAGCTCGTGTAGCCGTTATCTCGGATTGTTACAGCATTGTCTCAGGTGATAGTCAAGTTTCAGGGCTGCTTGTTGGTCAGAACGGCGATTCGAACTCGAAACCGTGGTTTTCGATTTCTCCCGGGCGCATCGTTAACTGTTATGCAGCATGCGACAGCTCCGGGACAGTAGAAGCCTCCGGATTGGTGGGAAGGAATTATTGGGGTGGATGGGTTTTGGGCTGCTTCTGGGATGCTCAAGCCTGTGGAATTGCAGATAATGCTGAAGGTGGTACTCCCAAGACTACAGCCGAGATGCAAATGGCCGGCACCTTTCTTGATGTTGACTGGGGTGGATGCGTGGATGAAGTGATTTGGACGATTGATGAAGGCAATGATTATCCGAGACTGTGGTGGGAAGACAAACCTGGGCAGCCCCTTCAAGCAAGGCTTTCCGAGTTATTGGAAGGTGATGGGACAGAAGAAAGCCCATATACGATCTACACGCTCGAGGACATCTACACCATAGCCAGGTTCCCATGTGAACATGACAAACATTTCAGACTGGGGTTTCTATCAGGTGAAGGAAAGCAGGAGAATCCATATCTAATCTACACTACTGATGAACTCGATCTGCTGAGTTTGTGTCCATACGAGCAGGACGCGTATTTCAAGCTTGGATTTATTGCAGGCGAAGGAACACAGGAGAGTCCATACTTAATCTATACTGTTGACGAATTAAATCTGCTCAGTATTTGTCCGTATGAACTGGACAAACACTTCAAGCTCATGGCGGACATCGACCTGGCAGGCATCACCTACTCCAAGGCCGTGATTCCGAAATTCGCCGGCATGTTCGATGGGAATAATCGAACGATCTCAAATTTAACGGTCGATGGTTATCGAAATCTGGGGCTATTTGGCCAGTTGGAGACTGGGGCCGAAGTCAGAAATCTGGGAATAGTGGACGTCAATATAACCGGCTCAAGTTATGTCGGCGGCCTCGTGGGCTGGAACTTCGAAGGAGGGACGGTGACCAACTGTTACAGTACCGGCATAGTCACTGCAGATGGGTGGTTTGTCGGCGGCCTTGCGGGCAGGAATAATGGAAGCATCACTGCCAGCTATAGCACCGGCTCGGTCACAGGAGAGATCTATACAGTCGGCGGCCTCGTAGGCAACAACGAGGGCCTCATTAACACGAGCTTCAGCACCGGAACGGTCACAGGAGATGGAGAAGTCGGAGGCCTCGTGGGTTGTAACAACGACCGTATCTTCACAAGCTACAGCACCGGTGCGGTTACTGGAGAGACCGAAGTCGGCGGCCTCGTGGGCAAGAACTACGAAGGCATTATCACCACAAGCTACAGCACCGGAGCAGTCACTGGAAACAATCTTGTCGGCGGCCTCGTGGGCTACGACTGGGGTGGACTCGTGACCGCGAGTTTCTGGGACATAGAAACCTGCGGACTTACCGTTAGTGCTGGTGGCGCGGGTCTATCCACAGCTAAGATGATGGATGCTGAAATACTGGGTTCGAATGGTTTGGGAGTTGATCCGAACTGGGTATTAGACAATGGCCGGGATTATCCCCGGCTGGTCTGGGAAGGAACACCGGGACAAATGATTCCTGAGCTTGTCATTGACTGGCTCGACGGCTCTGGTACAGTAGAAGATCCCTACCAGATTGAGACCGCTAATCAATTGCTCATGCTTCATGACTACAGCTTACTATGGGGCAAGCACTTTGTTATGAATGCGGATATCGATCTTAATCCAAATCGTACTGGTCAAAACTTATTTGAACAGGCTGTGATACCCACGTTTTGGGGCAGTTTTGCTGGTAACGGCCATGTGATTCTCAATCTCCGAATAGAAGGTGAAGAACGGCTGGGTTTGTTCGGAAAACTCTTGGAGGGTTCTGTAGTTAGGGATCTGGGACTTGAAAGCATTTCGGTTAAGTCTTCGGGATATAATGTTGGGGCGCTAGCGGGGAACAATCGGGGTTTTGTGACCAACTGCTACAGCACCGGCTCGGTTAGTGGAAAAAGTCGTGTTGGCGGGCTGTTGGGGGTCAACTATGGTGTTGTGACCGCTTGCTACAGCATTGGTACAGTTACCGGAGATAAATATGTTTATGTTGGCGGCCTGTTGGGGATAAACTATGGTGTTGTGACACGCTGCTACAGCAGCAGTGCAGTCAGTGGCGGTGATCAGGTCGGCGGGCTGGTAGGGCGCACTAGCCGGGTGAGTTCTGTGATCCAGTGCTACAGCACCGGTTCAGTCACTGGAGTGAACTATGTCGGCGGACTGTTGGGGTCCAACAATGGTGTTGTGACCTCTTGCTACAGCATTAGTACAGTTACCGGAGATAAATATGTTGGTGGGCTCGTTGGGCATAACTCTGGCGGTAGCGTGTTCAACTGCTATAGCACTGGTGCGGTACGTGGCGAGGATTCTGTCGGCGGGCTAATCGGGTATAATGCTGGTAATGTGCTCAACTGCTATAGCGCCTGTTCGGTCTTTGGCACTGAGCGTGTTGGAGGGCTGGTGGGAGATAACCCAGATGTACTTCGTCAGATGCTTACGTTGGGCTATGTGACTCACTGCTTTTGGGACACCTGGATCTCCGGCCAGAACTGGAGTGATGGTGGCATCGGTAAGACCACGGCCGAGATGCAAACCGTCAGCACCTTCCTTGATGCCGGCTGGGACTTCGTGGACGAGACGGAAAACGGCACCGACGACAACTGGTGGATTCTCGAAGGCCAGGACTATCCCAGACTGTGGTGGGAGCTCATCGAAGACAACTTGATGGCGTTGACCGAAAACTGAGTAGCAGGAGTTGAATATAAACCAATGGCCATTCGTCATTGGAGAATAAGGTCAGGACCGTGATAATGGAAGAAAATACTTAGAGGCGATTTTGCCAGGGTGGGAATACTTCATTTTCAGATCATAATTAAGATGTAATTATTGCTAAAAATATTTTAACCAAAAAATTGGATAGAAAACGGCCCTGGAGAGCGTAAGAAGGTTTCAGTTACGAATTATCCAGGCCAATTTTGCGACTTATTGCATCTGTGGCATAGCCAAAATGGGAACCCTTATAAGCTGGCTTGATTTTCTTGCTTTTTGAGCAGGTGGCTTCAGTGCAGCATAACCGCCGACGGCAGTTGATGTTCTGTGAATTTCGTATCCGGTGGCTCGTGGTTCGATTGGCGAGCCACTTTGCTTTTGCCTTGTTAAAAAAGGTTAATAAGTAGAAGCTGACCAAATGTGAAAGTGCTGTAACGTCTTCGAGTGCAATAATTAAAACAAGTGTTTGACTGTTGGTTGGCCAGCGGGTAAAATGCCGGTTTTGCGAAGATATGGATTCAACAAGGCAGGGAACTGATTATGGCAAATAAAGAAAGAGGTCAAACGGTTGAAATGGCAGGGGCAGTCGGTACCAAGCCGAATGAGTCCGGGCAACTGACGGCGGTGCGCAGCATGCCCGAATCATTGGCGGCTGAGGCGGCGGTCTTAGGCTCAATGATAATTGACCCAGAATGTATCGGGCAGGTTGTCGAGCTGGTCGGCCGCGATGCCTTTTACCGAATCGAGCACCGGTACATATTCGATGCTTTGATTGGGCTTTATGAAAAAAATAAGGGCGTTGGCATAGATGCAGTGCTGCTTCACGATGAGCTTGTGAAACGCAATTGCCTTGAAGAGGTTGGCGGAGTCGAGTACATCGCAAAGATTTTAGATTCTGTGCCTTCCTCGGCAAACGTGGCTTATTATGCGGGGATCATCAAAGAAAAAATGCTGCTGCGTGAGCTGATTGGCGCTGCCGGTGAAATTTTAGAGGATGCATACAACCAAACCGGCGAACCGCGCGCAACACTTGACGAGGCCGAGCGCAGGATATTCGGCGTCACAGATAAAAGTATAAGCGGTAGTGCTGCTCGGTTGAAGGATTTGGTTACTCGCGCTTATGAGCTTATAGAGAAGCGACAGGGCAGCTATGTTACGGGGTTAGCCACCGGCTATTATCAGCTTGATGAGCTGACCTGCGGTCTGCAGAACGGCGAGATGATAATCATTGCCGGCAGGCCGAGTATGGGAAAAACCTCTCTGGCACTGAATATCGCCGAGCATATCGGCTTGATAGAGAAGATTCCGGTTGCGATATTTTCATTAGAAACCGGAAGGCAGCAATTGGCTGAAAGATTTTTGTGCAGCATAAGCGCTATTGATGCCCAGAAAGTCAGAAAGGGCACGCTCGACACTGAGCATTACCAGGAGCTGGTTAAGGCCTGCAGCCAATTATCTGAGTCGCCGATTTATATTGATGACACCTCGACGCTGACGCCGCTGGAACTTCGCGCCAAGGCGAGACGGCTTAAAAGCCTGTACGACATACAATGCATTATAGTGGATTATCTGCAGTTGATGCATGTAAGTAACGGGCGGGTTGAATCGCGTCAGCAGGAAATCACAACAATTTCGAGGTATGTCAAGGCCTTAGCGAGGGAATTAAACATCCCTGTTGTGGTTTTGAGCCAGTTGAATCGGGCTCCGGAAGGTAGAGAAGGACACAGACCGAGGATGAGCGACCTGCGCGAAAGCGGTAGTATTGAGCAGGACGCCGATGTTGTAATACTGCTGCACCGTGAGGATTACTACCATCGTGGCGATAAGGATTATGAGCCGAATAATAAGGCGGATCTGATAATTGCCAAACAGCGTAACGGCCCGACCGGAAGCGTGGAACTGGTTTTCAGAGAGAGATTCACGCGGTTTGAAAACGCATCTCAGATAGATGACCAATCGGCGCCATTTTAACCCAATACTGGATGCTGGATACTCGATACTCGACGAGAATCGAGAATACGATATATGATGCACGAAATCAGAAGTCACAGGGCAGAAATCAGAAGCCACAGTCTGTCTTCTGTCATCTGTCTTTTAGCAATTGTGCTTACGAGCTCAGGTTTGAGCTGCGCATCGGTACCAGCCTGGGCAGAAGACGATAAGATAAAGGAACCTGCCACAGATATCGGAGGCAGAGGGGTTCCCCAAACGCTACAGAATGTGTTTGGAGGCCCAAGAAACGTTATCGAATCGATTGATTTTGTGAACAACCGCACATATAAAGACAAGGAACTGCTGAAGAAACTGGACTTTAAGGTGGGAGACTACCTCGATGCGATTCTGGCAGAGGCATATAGAAGAACCCTTGTTGAGTTTTATAGAAAGAAAGGTTTCGCTTTTGTTCAAGTGGCGCTGGACGGCGAGAAATTACAAAAAGGCCAAGTGATTTATATAATTGATGAGGGGCCGAGGGTTAAGATCGGGTCGGTGAAGTTCAGCGGCAATAAAGCTATAAAGACCTCAACACTTAAAAGCGCCATAAAGACAGATAAAAAGAGATGGTTTATTTGGCCGAGGTACTACGTTGAGGAGGAACCGGCTGAGGATACGGCAAGGCTGCAAAATATTTATTATGAAAGAGGGTTTCTCGATTACAGCATAACGGCAAAAAGAGATTTCACCAAAGACAGGACCAAGGTACACATCACTTTCGAAATCGAAGAGGGGCCTACCTATACTGTTGGGAAAATTGTCTTCACCGGTAACAAGCACTTTGATGAGGAAACGTTACTGGCGGGGCTGAAATTAAAGCAGGAAGAAGTCTATAATAGGCGGCTGGCTGATTCACATGCTCAGCGGATTCTTAAGCTTTATCGTGAACAGGGTTTTATCGATGCCCAGGTTGAGCATAGGCGCGAGTTTGCTCGTGACGCCAACACTGTCAACGTTGAATTTGATATCACCGAGGGCAGGCAGTTTCGAATCGGCAGAGTCGATATAACCGGCAACGAGGAGACACAAGACAGGGTTATCCGAAGGATTTTAGACGAGTATGATTTTTTGCCGGGAAAATTATACAACGCGGATTTGGCCCCGAAGATCGGAGAGGGAAAATTGGAAAAATACGTAAGAAGGATGACCTTGGCCGATGAGGTAATTATAAGACCCGTAACGCCAGCCTCCGAAAAACCTGACCAAAAGGATCTAATGGTTGACATAAAGGAGGGCCAGACGGGGATGATATGGGCCGGTGGGGGCGTGTCGAGCGACAGCGACGTCATTGGACAGCTTGTTTATCAGCAGTTTAATTTCGACATTACAGACTGGCCGGAGAGCTTCGGCGAATTTATCACCGGAGGAGCTTTCAAAGGTGCAGGACAGAGTTTGAGGATTGCCGCTGAGCCCGGACTCGAAGTTAGTCAGTATTCCGTCGACTTCAGAGAGCCATACTACAACGACAAACCAATAACCCTCGATGTGGCCGGCTCAAGCTATGAAAGGTTCCAGGAAAGCTACGACGAGCAAAAGACAAAGGGATTTGTCGGGTTCGAGAAGCGATACAAAAACCTATGGCGAAACAATATCGGCTTTAGAGTCGAAAATGTCGATATTCAAGACCTGCATACGGATGCCCCGCAGGAAATCATCGATGGTAAAGGCCGTCATGACCTTTTGGGTGTTAAATTTGGCATCGGAAAAGATGCAACCGATTACAGATTGTACCCAGGTTACGGCTATACGTACATCAGCAAGGGCTATACTCTTAATGCCGGGTACGAGCAGGTTACTGGAGACAAGACATTTGGAATATTGAAAGGGAGCTGGGTAGGGTACAGAACACTTTATGAGGATTTACTTGAGCGAAAAACTGTTCTGTCGACGAAAGTGCTTTCAGCTACTGTGGTAGGTGATGCACCGTTTTTTGAAAAGTTCTATGCCGGCGGCACGGGCACTTACGGCATCAGAGGTTTTGAGTATCGCGGCGTGAGCACACGAGGTCTGCAGACAAATGTTCCCAGCCCGAGGCGGATAGACCCCATCGGCAGCGACTGGATATTTTTGGCCAATGCTGAGGTAACTGTGCCGTTGGTGAGTAACAATCTTGCGGCATTGTTTTTTGTAGACAGCGGAGCGATTGATTCCGGTAACTACCGCGCTGCGGTTGGAGCGGGCATACAAATATTGATACCGCAGTGGTTTGGGCCGGTGCCGATGAGGTTTGAGCTTGCCACGCCATTTATGAAGGATGACGATGACAGGACACAAGTTTTCAGTTTTTCCGCAGGAAGACTGTTTTAAGAAGTAACAAGGCAGAATTAAAGTAGAAAGGATGATTTATGAAGGCCAAGATGGTGGTTTTAGGTTGTTTGATAGGGGTGGCTGCTCTGGCAATGAGCCATGAGGGACCCCAAACGCCCTTTATTGCGTTTGGGAACCCAGAATACAGTCAGGCTCAGCCGGAAACGGGCATGCTCTCTTTGAAGATTGGTGTCGTAAGTATCAGGAAAGTTTTCGGGGATTGCAAGAGAAGTGCCAGGTACAACGCAGAAGTTCTCGCCGAACAGAGCAGAACAAACGCAAAATTGCAAGAGCTTTCCAAAGAGATAGAAGCCGACAAAGCCGGGCTGAACGCCTTAAAACGCGGCACCAGCGACTATCTGGCGCAGCTCAAGGAGGCATTAGACAAACAGGGCGAATATGATGCCGAGAAAGAGTACCATACGCAGCAGAAAGCGTTAAAATACCAGCGATGGGTCGAAGACTTTTATATGGACATTCTGCGAGAAAGCGGTGAGGTTGCGAAACAAAAGGGCTTGGATTTAGTGCTTGAGAAGGATGAAGTGGATTTTCCTGCGTTAAGTATCGACAGTACTATGCTGGCTATCAGGACGCATAAATTGCTGTATAGTGGCGGGTGTTTAGATATTACCGATGAGGTAATTGCCCGGCTGGATAAAGAAGAACCGGAACTTAACAATTAGATGCCGGGCTCGATAGTGGATGCTCGTGAAAATGGTGAGTAGTTAAACGGTGAGTGGTGAGTAGTGCTATGTAGCACGTAATTTGCGTTCTTGTCATTACGAGCCTGCCGAAGGCGGGTGTGGCAATCTCAATCCGGCGAATGGTTGAGATTGCTTCGGTCGGAGCTGCCTCGCAATGACATCCAGCAATTAAACTGTTACGGAGCATTAGTTAATTAATCGATGATGAAAATCGGGAATCATTCAGTTTTTTGCGTTTAGATACGCCTATAAAAAGATTCTGCCTTTAGCGGATGGCGGATATCCATAATTTGCATTTCGGTGTTTGATTTGGAATGAGGTTGACGGTTGCACAATTAGCTAAGCGGCTCGGTGCTGAGTTAACCGATGACGCCAAGGGTATCGACAGACAGATAAGCGCTGTGGCGTCGGTTGAAGCGGCCAGCGAGAGTGATGTTGCCTTTATTACAAATGATAAACACATAGCTGCACTTGACAAATCGCGTGCGGGAGCGGTTATTGTTGCAAAACGTCTTGACGGTTTAGATAAGCCACAATTGATTGTCAAGAATGTTAGTGCTGCTTTGATGGAAGCCTTGAATATTTTTGCGCCCAGATTGAACGCTATAACCGAAGGTATTGACCCGACTGCTAAGCTTGGACGGGATGTTAAGGTGGCCAAAGGCGTTGCTATCGGTGCGGGCGTAGTAATTGGAAATAGGGTTGAGATCGGCGAAAACAGCGTGATCGACAGCGGATGCAAAATAGGTGAGAATTCAAGACTCGGTAAAAACTGTCGTCTTGACAGCAACGTTGTAATTTATCATAACTGCCAGTTAGGCAACAATGTAGTCATTCAAGCAAACAGTACGATTGGCTCGACAGGTTTTGGGTATTCCTTCATAGATGGAAAACACAGACTTATTCCCCACAACGGCGGAGTGGTGATTGAAGACTTTGTCGAGATAGGAGCGAATTGCTGTGTTGACAGAGCCAAGTTTGGAAATACCATAATTGGAGCCGGAACGAAGATAGATAATCTCGTACAAATCGCTCATAATGTAGTAATTGGCAAATGCTGTCTCATAGCGGCACAGGTCGGTATTTCCGGCAGTTGCAAGCTGGGCGATGGTGTTATGTTAGGTGGCCAGGTCGGTCTGGCAGATAATATAGAAATAGGGCAGGGCACGATGGTTAGCGCCCAGGCTGGTGTTATTAACAATGTTGCAGCCGGGCAGAAGTTAGGCTGGACACCCGCAATTGAGATGAGTAAGGCGAAGCGGATTGTCAGCCTGGTAATGCGTTTGCCAAAGATGGCTGAGCAGTTAAAGCGACTAAATAAGAGGGTCGAAGGGCTTGAAGCTGCAAAAGACGATAAAGAGTGAAGGCAGGATAAGTGGCCGCGGTTTGTTTGGAGGCAAGGAGACGAAGGTTGTTTTTCGTCCTGCTCCTGCAGATTCCGGGCTGGTTTTTGTTCGGACCGATGTCCCAGAGGCGGTTCGGATTCGTGCTATTGCGAGCAATCTTGCCGAACGAAGTCGCCGCACGACGATAAAGAAGGGTTCTGTCAGCATAGAAACGATCGAGCATTGCTTAGCTGCGCTGAGCGCAATGGAGATTGACAATGTGATTGTAGAGGTTGACGGCTCGGAGCTGCCTGCTCCGGATTGCAGCAGTGCCGAGTATTTCAAGGTGCTCAAACGAATCGGGCTGGTTGAGCAGCAAGTTGGGCGAAAGGAGTTTGTTATCAGCGAGCCGGTTAGCATCATCGCCGGTGATGCATCTATATATGCCCTGCCATATTCCGATGGTGGATTAAATATCACCTATGACCTGGATTACGGGGGGCACACCGGTATCGGCAGGCAGATTTTTAGCTGTCGACTTACACCGGAGAGTTTTGAGAAGCATCTGGCACCGGCCCGAACCTTTTTGCTTGAGGCTGAGGCCAAGCAGTTTCGAGCCCGCGGCATGGGAACGCATATCGGCCCTCGCGATATTCTGGTTATCAATTCAGACGGGCCTATTAAGAACAGTTTCAAATTTCCTAATGAATGTGCCAGGCATAAGATTGTTGATTTGATCGGCGATCTTGCGTTGGTGGGACGGACTGTGAAGGGCAGGATTGTGGCCTATAAGAGCGGGCATTCGTTGAACCAGCAGCTCGTAAGGAAATTGTACGAAGCGGCCGAGCAACAAGAGCGTGTCAAAAAGTTCGGGACTGATGCGCTTTTGGATATTTCCAGGATTCAAAAGATTCTACCACACAGATATCCGTTTTTGCTGGTGGACAAGGTAGTCGAAATCGAAGGTGATAAGCGAATAAAAGGGATAAAGAATGTAAGCTTCAATGAGCAATTTTTCCAAGGGCATTTTCCCGGCACACCTATCATGCCCGGTGTTCTTATTGTCGAGGCGATGGCGCAAGTATCTGGTTTGTTGTTCGCTCAGAGACTGGAACATACAGGCAAATTGGCTGTGCTGTTAAGTATGGATGGTGTAAAATTGCGTAAATCTGTTGTGCCCGGTGACCAGCTTATCCTTACCGCCGAGACGGTCCGATCGAGGAAGAGAAGCGCACAGTGTCGGTGCCGGGCGATGGTTGGCGATGCGTTAGTTGCTGAAGCAGAAATCAGGTTTATGCTTGTCGACGATGAGAGGATGTGAGAGATGAGAGAATTAAAACTTCTCTTCAAGTAAGAAATTGAATGAAATGAGTCAAATACATCCCAGTGCAGTAGTTCACAAAGATGCTCAGTTAGCCCAGGACGTTACAATTGGGCCTAATTGTGTCATTGGCAGTGGGGTCTCAATCGGGGCCGGCACAGTACTTGACGCCAATGTGGTGATTGAAAAAGACGTCAAGATCGGGAAAAACAATCACTTGTTCGCCAATTGTGTGATTGGGTGCAGGCCGCAGACACTGAGTTTGACTTCAGATGCTAAACTCGGTGGGCTTGTGATAGGTGATGGAAACATCATTCACGAACAGGTGACAATCCATCCGAGTATTTATTCGGATGCACTGACGAAAGTAGGAAATGATAATTTCCTTATGGTCGGCGTGCACATTGGACACGACTGCACACTTGAAGATAAGATTGTCATTAGCAATTATTCACAGATAAGTGGGCATTGCAAGATTGAGACAGGGGCTTGGTTCAGCGGTTTGGTTGCGTTGCATCAGTTTGTTACTATTGGCAAGTGGTGCTACGCGGCGGGACTTGCGGGGATTAATCGGGATGTTCCGCCGTTTCTCACTGTTAGCGGACATTATCCGCCGATGGTTCGCGGTGTTAATAAGCGAGGTCTGCAGCGAGCCGGTTTGAGTGAGCAGCAGCAGGAGCAAATATTCGAGGCGTACAGGAAGCTTTATCGCCAGGGGGGCGCATTGCTGGAAAATGCAATGGCTTTGGCACAAGAGGATGGACTCGATGAAAATGTTCGAGCTATGGTTGATGCGATAATCAAAAGTAGCGAGCAACAATTTGGCAGATACCTCGAGAAGTTCAGACGGTGAGGAGGGCCCTGCAGATGTCCTGCAACAGCAGGCAGCAGGGACAAAAAAATCGCAGAATGGGAACCCAAATGCGTATCCCATAAAGCAAGATACGAGAAGTAAAATACAAGATGCAAGATACGAAAATACGGACTGCTGTTGTGGGCGCAGGTAAAATGGGAGCGATACACGCGAAGGTTTATGACCAGCTTCCGCAAAGCGATTTTGTCGCCGTGGTTGATATCGACGCCAACAAGGCTCAGCGCCTGGCCCAGCAGTATAACTGCTCGGCCTTTACTGATTGTACGGATATCCTTGATAAGGTTGATGCGGTAACGATAGCGGCTCCAACGGTGACACATCTGAAATTGGCGAAGATCTTTATTAAAAACAAGATTGCTGCACTGATTGAAAAGCCTCTGGCAGCCAATGTTAAGGAGGGAAAAAAGATTGTGGCCCTTGCGAAAAGGAATAAGGGCGTTGTTGCAGTGGGTCATTCCGAACGCTGCAATCCGGTTGTTCAGGCAATAAAACGGCTGGACATCGAACCGAAGTTTATCGAGGCCAACCGCGTTAGTCCGTATTCATTCCGCTCGACGGACGTCGGCGTTGTGCTGGATGTGATGATACACGATATAGATATTATTCTGTCCCTAGCAGCAAGCAGGATTAAGAAAGTGGATGCTGTCGGCGTTAGTGTCATTGAAGAGGAGGAGGATATCTGTAACGCAAGAATTGTTTTTGAGAACGGCTGTATTGCGAATATTACCGCATCGAGACTGGCTCTGAAAACCGAAAGAAAGGTAAGGGTATTCAGTCCGCAGGCGTATTTGAGTGTGGATTATCTTAGAAAAAGCGGGATTATCATTAAAGCCGACCCAAATATTAACGTTGTCAAATGGATTAATGAGCACAAAACTTTAGGGGATTTTGACCTGACGACGGTGAACTGGCCGGATTTATTGCACATCGAGCAGCTTAACATAGATGATAAGGAGCCCATCCGTCTGGAACAGGAGGCTTTTCTGCAGGCCGTTGCCGATAGAGCGCTTACACC
>Ga0209636_10003834_pt1 | contig 15354 bp, 13 predicted proteins | sample DeeMarSWOR152_54_FD_187464 | JGI IMG/M metagenome (GOLD analysis project Ga0209636, IMG submission 187464) | Marine sediment microbial communities from White Oak River estuary, North Carolina - WOR-1-52-54 (SPAdes) (version 2) | ecosystem: Environmental > Aquatic > Marine > Intertidal zone >...
TATTAAAGAACTCCGAAGAGTTCTTTTCGAATTAAATTGGCAAATTGGATCGACTAAGGATGCTCTGCTTTTTGTTTCAAAGAACTATTTCTTTCTAACCCGAGAAAGAAACAATAGCCCGTTTTATGGGCGAACTACATCATTTCAAACCTAAAGACAGACTTTAGATATCGCAAACATATAATAAGAATATTTCTCCTAAATGTCAAGATTAATTACGCCATTTCATCAAAAAAATAAAAGTCAGCGGGGTCAGACATTCAAAAATTTTAATAATTTATTAAAATTTTTGAATGTCTGACCCCTGTGTATTTGTAAACAAATGTTGACTTCAGCGATCTCTATTTCCCTCGCTTCTAAACGACTGTTTACTTTTAGCCCCAGGACTTTCTCTTTTCCCCGTAATAAAAGTTACTTTTCTGGCACACAACCTGCAATTATCTACCTAAAAACCTCGATGAAGAAACAAGGATTTAGCCTGTTGGAATTTCTCATTTCATTCACTCTGCTGACTTTTGTCATAACAGCCACTGCTCAGGTTATAATCCATTCCTTTTTTGCCAAGAGGAAAGCAGAAATCAATTCAAAAATCGCTGAACTTGCCTCCCTCAAGCTTGAGTATTTCAAATCTCTCCCCTATGAAGACGAGGAGCTCAACGAAGGTCACAAAAGTGAATCCCTCAAAGGCAATGCTTCCCTGCAAATCTATAAGAGAAGCTGGAAAATCCAGGATATCTCTTCAAACTTGAAAAAAGTTGAAATTGAGGTCTCTTCCCAGACTGAACCCCGGAAGAAAACAAGGTTAGTACTTTTCATATCCCGAGAACTGGGTTTCTAGAGTCTTGAAAGAGAATAGAACCAGCTATGGCGGCCAGATTACATAAGGGCAAATAAATCTGGCTAGACGAGCAAAGAAATAAATATAGCAGCAGAGGAAAAAAGTGGAATTTAATAAAAAAAGAGAAGATAACAAGCGGAAAAACTGGGAAAAAGGTATTTCCCTGATGGAAAGCCTGCTCAGTTTATCTCTCTTTTTCCTTCTCTTTTTCTCAAGTTTACAGTTTTTCGGCCTTGCCAGAAACTCCTTCTTCAAACTCAAAGGAACTGTCACGGCAAGAGAAGGAGCTTTTTTAGCTCTAGAAAAAATGAAAATTGACCTTCTCCAGGGAGGCTTGGGGCTCTTAAGGCCTCTTGAGCTAGGGCTGTTTAAGGGAATTGAGGAGAACAGTAAGACTTTAATCATTCTCAGTAAGGAGAAATACTTTCATCTTCTCGACAATATCGTTCCCGGCCAGACACAAATTCATCTAGCGGACACCAAGGGGATGAAAAAAACGAGGGAGATCTGTATTTTTGATTCCAAAAAAGGCGAAATCAGATGCATTTCTTCCCTAAAGGGCAAAAGTATCACTCTCGACTCTCCCTTAAACTGCAGTTTCTTTAAAGAAGAAAGCTGTATTATTTTGCTTAAAAGAGTCACTCTTTTCTTCGACGGGAAAAAACAAATTATCAGAAGAAAAGTGAATAACAGCCCTTCCCAACCCCTGCTCGAAGAGGTCATCTCTTTCGATTTCAGCTATTCAGAAGTCTCAAAACTACTGAATTTGCGTCTCTGTTTTAAACCTGAAAAGGAGAGAACATATGAAATTTCCGTATTTCCGAAAAACGTGGCTCTGGCTTTTGTTCATTAGTTTAAAGAGAAGAACACCTAAAGGAACCATGACCCTTCTTGCTGCCTTTGTTTTTTTCATCTTCTCAGCTATAGGATTAAGCCTGATTTATCTCTCTCAGATTCATCTGAGAATCAGCGCCTTCAAGAAACAGTGCACTCTCTTGGAATATTCCTCTGAAAACGGGATTAAACAGGGATTCAATCAATTTCTCTCTTTGCTCTCTCAGCTGCCCTCTCCTTATGTGCTTTCCCCTGAAGAATTAGATCACCTCAGAAAAAATGCCCAAAAAGGAATAATCATAGAGAAATTCCTGGGCACAAAGCAGCCTCTCTTGTTTTCAGGAAACTGGGAAAATCTGAGCTGGCAAAACAGTATTCATTGGCTTTTAGAAAAAATCATAGAGAAGGAGGCATATTTCAAGGCCATTCATAATGTGTCTTTTGACTCTGAAGGAATGACCAATAACTCCAAGCTGAAAAGAAAAACCAGACTTGCCGCCTCGCTTCATATACTCGGGGGAAAGATTCCCCTTTCGTTTTTCCCTTTCCTTATCGATAAGAATCTTAAACCTGAAGAAAAAGAAAATTTCTCGGATAAAAACAAAATCTCTCTCTCTTCTTCCGCCCAGAGCCAACTTGGAACCAAAATCAGCTTTTCTGGAGAAAACCTTATTCCTGCCCGAGCAGATGCTGAGCTGGGTAAAGCTTTGAAAATAAAGGTATTCACTCCTCAAAATCTTTCCACTGCAGAACTCAGAGTCATTCTAGGGCTGGACGAATCGGAAGAACCCGTTCCCGACGGGATCTATTTAGTCAAGGATAACTCAGGCCTGGGAGGCATTTATGTTCAAGGAGATGTGGACGAGATGATTCTGGCCATCGAACAAGAATTCCAGGTCATCTCTTTCCAGACTCAACAAGGAAGATGGATTCTCAAGTTCAGCCCTTCAAAAGGCAAGACTTTCTTCACTTCCCCTGTAGAAACCATCTCCTATGATCTCATTCCCATGGGCCTAATTATTATCAACGGTAGAGTCAGATCTCTTGGCGGCGGTGTTGTCAGCTCATCTGGCGAAGTCATCCTAGTGAAAGATGAAGAGATCCCCTCTGTCCTGAGCGGAGCACAGCTCACAATCGTCTCCTCGGATAAAATAACCGTCTCTTCCCATCTCATCCTTCAAGGTGTGAAATGGCAAAATGGCATTCCCTATGTCAAAGACTCTGACTCTCGTTTGACCATCTTTTCCACTGGAAAAGATTTCTGGGATAATACGATGAATGAAGGAGGAATCGCAGTAGACAAGAATTCTCCTGAGGAGATAAAGCTCCAAGCGTCTCTTATAGCTTCGGGAGAGGGATTTGCTGTTGAAGGCGAAGGAAAAAAGGTACAGGTTCTGGGAAACCTTCAAGCCACAGCTTATAGCGCCGGAGATAATTCTCTGAGTATGACTTTTGATGGCCGGCTCCAGGCAGAAGACAATCTTCCTGAAAATACTCCTCTTACTACCAAACCAGTTCTCTTTATTTCTTTTTTTAAAGCCTTGGAGTGGGAGGAATTCTAGTTGAGAAGAGGATTTTCCCTGCTGGAAGTCATAATTTCCCTCTCCATACTTGCTTTATTGGCCTACATCGCCTCGACTTCGTTTCTCAATCTAGCTCCAAAATACAGGCTCCAGAAGGCTGTCTGGGAGATAAATTCGCGCCTGAATTTCGTCCGGTATAAGGCTCTTTTTGAGGGAGTGAAAGCAAGAATGAAGTTTTACTCATCTGGTTATGCGATGGAAATCTTTGACGAAAAGGAGAAGAATTGGAAGCTCGAAGAAAAACACTTCCTCGAGGGTGTCAGCCTGAGGTCAAACAACAATCCAACTTTCCACTCCAGAGGTACTGTCTCCAACATGGCTTCAATCTATATCTCCAATTCCTGGGGGAGATATAAAATCACTCTGGCTTTATCAGGGAGAGTGAAGATTGCGAAACTTATTTAGTATGTCTATTTTGTTGAGCTTGTTGAGCTGAAAGCAGAATAGTTCTTATTTCTTTTCGAATACTATTTTTCCATCTACGATTGTATACAGAACTTCTGCCTTCAGAATCTCTTCCTCCGGAATCTCGATAATATTTCGGTCAAAGATGGTAATATCGGCCAGTTTGCCCTGCTCTAGGGAGCCCCGAATATCATCTTCAAAAGCGGCATAGGCATTGTTAATGGTATAGGCTCTTATGGCCTCTTCAACCGATATTCTCTGTTCCGGAAACCAGCCTCCTTCTGGGGTGCCCTTCACAGTCTTACGGCTCACAGCCGCATAAATCAAATACTTGGGATGCATATGGTAGATAGCAGCGCTGGTGCCAGGCCAATCGGAGCCGAAGCTCAGAAGAGTTCCGTAATCCAGCAAGCTCTTAAAAGCATACGCTCCCTTGCACCGCTCAGGGCCGATTCTTTCTTCCATCCAGCGCATATCATCAGAAATATGGTAGGGATTCACTTCAGCGATGACGCTTAGAGCCTTGAAGCGGGGAAAATCTTGGGGCCTGATCACCTGGGCATGGATAATCCTGAAGCCCTCTAAATCAATACCCTCTTCTTTCAGTCTTTCGTACAGGTTAAGCATTTCAGCAACTCCCCTGGTTCCTATGGCGTGGACATTGGGAACAAAACCAGCGTCCAATCCGACTTTGATCATGTTGTACATCTTCTCCATGTTGCCTACTTTAAACTCAGGGTCATCGGAAGTGTGCCGCCGCCAGTGGCCGTAATTGTCAGGCTGATCATCGTAGGGTTCAAAGAAAAGAGCGCTATGGGTTCCCATGATACCGTCGATATAGCCTTTCAAAGCACCGTATCGAAGCCACCTGTCTTTCTCCATGGTTTTCGGATGAACGCCCATCGTCAAACCCTGTGCCTTCAACTCGGCTCCTCGAGAAAGGTCGGCTCTCAACCAGACTCGGCAGGTCAATTCTCCTCTTTCCTCAAGTTCGATAAACCGTTGAGTCTGCTCGAGAGTGGCTATATCATGAATCTCAACTACACCCGCCTCTCTTAGAGCTTTAAGGGCAGCCCGATTCTCATCGAGAAGCCTCTTATGGGATTTTGGTTTTCGAGCCCTGTCCATCCTGTCAAAGGCTGGTGAGGGACGCTGAATTATTCCTGTCGGCTGGCCATCTTTCCCAATTTCCATCCCATTGAGTCTGGACCTTTCCAAACCAGCCGCCCTGAGGGCAGCAGTGTTTGCTAACCAAACCTCATGATCATAACGACACAGAAAACAGGGATTGTCAGGAGTCAAATCATCTATCATCCAGCGGTCTGGTTTCCACAGCTCCTTTTTGTCTTTCTCTCTCTCTCCAGAATCTCCTAGGGCCCACTGCTCGTAAGCTCCCCAGAGTCCTCCTGTTATCCATTCGCCTTCATCCAGGATTTCAATGACTCTGCTGATTTCTTCTCTCAGACCTAATCCATCTGATACAGTCATCAAATTGGCGTCGTTTATCAGTTCTCCAGCCCGATTAAAATGAACATGGGCATCGATAATCCCGGGCAGGACAAATTTTCCTTCTAAATCAATGACTCTTGTCCCTTCACCGATATATCTTTTGGCCTTCCTGTCTTTCTGACATACTGCTTCAATCTTGTTTCCCTTGATGACCAAGGCACGTGCCTCAGGATTGTCAGGATTAACTGTATGGATATCTCCGTTGAGCAGAACCAGGCCTGCAGGAGATATTTCTTCCTTGGCACAGTTTGAGGATGCCAGAATGATAACGGTCATAGAAAAAATGAAAGCGGAGAAGATCTTTGTTTCTGATTGCTTACTCATGATTCCTCCTGAATATATCTTTTTCGGTAACGACTTCACACTTTATTCCTCTTGATCTCTAGCTTCGTCCCTATCTGCTCTTCCTGAGTATACAGTTGCTTCAATTCATAAGAATGGTTTTTGCCTTCAAATTTGAAAGCATTTTCTTTTCCCAAGGTGAAAATCTTACCCTCAACTTCCTTTAGAAATTCAGGATGCAAGTATAAAGTTATCTTGTCTCCCTTCTTTATTTTCTCGATTCCAAGGTTTCTTACGTACTCAATAGCGGCTTGATTGAAATATTTAATCTTGCCTTTCCTGCTAAAAATGATGATAACCCGCTCAGTCTTGTCAGCGACATCTCCCAAGCCCCTAGCCACAAGATTCAGGTCGCGAGATTGCTTCCAGAGACTTATTTCTCTGAAAGGAAACACAATTCGCAGGCCAAACCAGTACAGTGACCAAGCAATTAATTTGGGAATTTTCTTCACACTGCCTACTAAATTCAAGGTCTTATTCTTGAGCAGCTCAAATTTGGATTGCGATAAAGGGCTTACCTTTAGCAGTCTAGCTTCGCCATATCTGCTACAAATCTCCAAGACTTTCTCTTTCAGTTCCTCGCTATAGACATGGATGTGGACGATATTACTCACTGAAGATAAGGGGTTTTCAATAGGATTGGGTAAAGATTCTAACTTCTTGGCTAATTTCTCCCGATGCCTTTTTTTCAGCCCTTCAACTCTGATTTTCAAACAAAGGCCGGGGTGCTTTGCCTCTTCAATCTTGTAACGCAAACTATATTTTTGGAGGCTGATTTTATTCCTGAACTCTTCTATAAAACCTTCAATTTCCCTCTCTTTTCCTAAAGCGGAAAGCCAACCCTCTAAAGTATAAATAAAACCCAGCCCGCCAGCATCCACGATTCCTTTTCTCTTCAAGATAGGAATTTCCTGAATCTCCGGATCCAATAATTCTTTGACTGCAGTGATGTAGGCTTCTTTCAGAATTTCAGCGATGTCTTTCTCATACTGCAAACGATTCCTCGCCTCTTGGGCAGAAACTCGCATGACGCTCAAGATGGTGCCTTCCTTGGGGTGTCTGAAGGAAAGATAGGCTGACTTTGTCCCTTCTTCCATGGCTTTCACAAAATTTTCAGCATTAAGTGTTTTGGCTTCATTCTTCAAGAGACAGGAAGCAAACCCGGTGAGATAGGCAGCCACGGATGTTCCAGAGAAACCTGTCCCGTTTTCACAGGCGCGAGAAGCGATTTCCGAGAAGGTTTTTCTGATGGAAGAAAAATCAACACTTTTAGCAACATCACTCATGGTGAAAAACAGATTCTTTCCGGTGTCGGCATCGATGACGGGATAAATATTCAATCTGTTTAAGGTGCTTTCATTTCTCTTCAACTTTTCGGCCACTCGCTCAAACATCTCGGCTACGATAAAACTATCTATCTCCTCGTAGCCAAATTTTCTAACTGCAACAGAGATGGTGTATGGTCCTGTATGAGACCCTACCAGCGGTCCCATCTGAAAAGATGATATTTCTGTCAGACGCCCTTCGAACCTTTTCCTGATTAATTCCTCCAGCTTTTTGGTTCTTCTTCTTGTTTCCTCGTTGGCATAGTTTATCCTCACTGAAATTTTCTCACCATAACCAGTCACCTTCTCCATCTCAGAAAGAATTCTGTTCTCTACCCTCTGCCTTGTTGCTGTTGCCAAAAGCTCGGGGATCCCCTCTTTTAAAGTGATAATAGAGGAGAGGCCCAGAGAGTCCGAAATGTAAGAGGCAATCCTTTTTAGCTTCCGAACCCGGCCGCTTTTTCTCAGGTACTTCAAGCTGTAAACAGCTACAAACAAATGGATGTTTTTCCTAATTCTGTTCAATTGCTCTACAATTTCCTCTGCGCTCTTACCCTTCTCAGCTAATTCGGCAGCTTCCTTAACAATCAAATACTGGGCGCTGAAAGCCAGCCTTGAATCCACAACTTTTATTTCATTGCCAACTTCAGCGCTGACAAGTTCGGCTGCCCTCTCAACATTTTCGGTTATTTTGCTGAGCTCTTTAGGGAGATGTATACAAACCAGGCCTCTCTTCCTTTTGGAAGCTTTTTTGATAGCGCTCTTCATTCTTTCAATCGAAATGGCGCCACTGGTAGGAATATCTTCTTTTTTCTTGACCTTGCTTATGTATCTAAAGAATGAATCTTTACTGCTGAAAAGGCCCTCTTCAGAATTTTCTTGTTGGTCAGAGGAAATTCTGACTTTTTTCCCGTGCTTGTTGATGAGGTTGAAAGGAATGATGGTTAATTTATACTTTTTTGAGAAATCATCTTCTAAATTAGATACTTCGTCAGTAACAATTCCGGTTAATCTCATCTCACTTATGAAAGATTAAAAGGTTATTTCTCGATATCACGCATCACCGATTTTACTCTCTTGATTTCTTTATCGATTTCAAAAACCTTGTACTGAATAAATCCCCTACGATAGAACACATTGACATACCGGTAGGCTGTAATATTTATGCCAAAGAAATCCCCTTCCAGCACTTTCCTCTCTTCTAACAGGCAATCGATGTATACCTCAGCCTCTTTTCTATCCTTAAAAGTTCTCTCCTCTTTCAAACAAGACTGACCCCACTGGAATCCCTTTTCAGGCTGTCTATTTTCTATTCTTTCTCTCGATCTAGTGAGTGACTTCTGACCTTCGGAAGCACTCATGACCATGATTTTCTTTGGCTCTGAAACCTTAGTGGTTTGATCTGCTAGAGAATTCTTTTCCTGGTAAAGAAGATTCTTATCTATTAGGACAGGGGAATCTGAAGCATGAATATGATTTAGAGAAGTACAGAGAAATATGGCAGTTAAGAAAAAAAATCTGAAAATTATCCCTCTCTTTTTGCCAGACATTTATTTATTTTTTGTTTGAATTTTTAGCCAATCTGAGATGGCCTTCTCGTATCAAGAAGATCTTGTTTTTATGAGATAACCTGCTAAAAGAAGAATGAGTCCTATGATTATCAAAGCCCACGAAAATCCTAAACTCACCGTCTTAATTATTCTTAGGATTATCCCGATGGCAATCAATATGATTCCCATGGTTCTCATTGCCTTCCTCCAATTTCTTTTGTCCTGGTCTTCTGGTTTTAAACTGTCCCTTTATTGGAAAATTCATAAAAACGTCTATTTTCTGGAACATTTAAAAAGATTTATGAAAAGAAATGATTTATGGTAAACGGACCAAATTCCGTTAGCTAGAAAAAAGTGAAATCTATTGTTTGTACCAGGGAAAATGTCTTTATCCCTCCTGGATCAAGCTTTGTCTTGACTAAATTCTAATCCTAATTCCACCGATAGTCAAGAAGCATATCGATGTCACTGCGCCGCTTTTTAAACACCTCAGCCGAAAAACTCTCCTAATCTGTCTGAGAATTTAGTATTGACACAAAACTCCAATTTGTCTTCATCGATAAAAATTTTTGAAGAAGAGTAAGATTTACTCAAATAAATCTAATGAGGAGGCGCTGGATGAAAAAATCTATCACCATGGCCTAGATGCCGGAATCGATAGATTCAATATATATCACAGCTATCCTGGCCAGGCGGTTATTAGAGTTGTTTCTCCGGATACACGTATCATTAAGGCCAGTCCTTGCTCTTATATCTCATCGCCCCTTGATGAAGGGTTAACTGGTGAGCTCGTCTATGCTGGGGCTAGTGGATATAAAGATTACCAGAACATCAAAACGAATGATAAGATAGTTCTCGCTGATATGACCTGGGTTCCTCCAAGACTCGAAAAAGCGAGAATCGCCCTTGAGAAAAAAGCCAAGGCCCTGATCATCATGAATTGGGGAACAGCTGATAATCCATTCATCCAAATGGGAACTATAAAATCTGGATGAGAGGGGAATACCCAGCGGATCAATAATATAAATGGAATCCACTTTTAATTCTTAAGTTAATTCTGCCTCCCTTTTGGTCGGCTGGAGAACCTCCCCTCTCTAGTTCCTATCATCAACCCTCTTTTGTTGTTGAAAGAAGGACGCTTAAATTTAACACCAACGCTTATAAGATAAATATTTTCTACTCAATGCCCATTATTTCTAAAAGAAATGTCCTTTTTTTCCCCTTAATGTCTTATTTTTTCATGCCCATCGGGTTTTGTTTATCAAAATCAAATGGTAATCTATTTCTGTTTAGATATTAAAATTCGAATTTGCTTCATCCGAATATGCTTCTGAGATAACTTGATTGACTTGATTTGTTTTTTATATGAAAATAAACAGAAAGTTTCAGAAAAGGTAGAGGTGAGGAACAAAGACATATTAGATTCCTGGAAGGATATTTCCAAGTACTTAGGGCGGGATACCAGGACCTGTTACAGATGGGAAAAAGAACTCGGGTTACCCATTCATCGGATAGACGATAAGTCTACTCGGTCAAAAGTCTTTGCGTATAAGTCAGAAATCGACCAATGGCTGAGAGAAAGAGCAACCGGTAAAGGAATCGAGAAAAAATCTTTCCTTGAAAATACAAGGGCAATTGTTGTTGTAGTATCTGGACTAATATTATTCTCGAGTATATTAGCAATTTTGTATTTAACTCTAATAAAACCCTCCTTAACATCCCTTGAAAATCCTTCCATTGCTGTGCTTCCTTTTGAAAATCATAGTTCCTCGGAATACGAAGAATATATCTCCGAAGGAATAACCAACGAAATAATAAGTAACCTCGCCAGATTAAATAAATTGAGAGTCATATCTAGGCCTTCGGCTTTTAAACTCAAAGAAAGTCCCATAAGCCCAAGAAAACTAAATAAAGAATTCGGGATAGGCTATGTCCTCAAAGGAAATATAGAAAAGATTGGAAATAAAATAAATTTAAATGTTCAGCTCATTAGAACAAAAGATAATGCTGACATCTGGAGCACAGAATTCGAAGAGCCATTGGAGAACATCTATTCTGTTCAAAGTGATATTTGCTCAAAAATATGCGAGAAATTAAATCTGAAAACAGATCGAAACATCCCGATCTCACTAAGAGCAGGAAAAATCCATGATCACTCAGCCTTTGATGATTATTTAAAAGGAAATTACATCTTAAACAGAATGTATGAAGGAAATGATGATCCCTGGAAATTGTATTACCAAGGAAAATACCTCTTGGGCAGATGCACTCGGGAAAGCAATGAGTTTGCCATATATCTTTTCAATCGGGCTATCGAAATCAACAGCAATTTTGCTCTTTCTTATATAGGACTAGCCAATTGTTATGTTAACTATGTAAATCATAATTGGGACTTCAATATAAATTGGTTGAATAAAGCTGAAGAGCTGGTTAAGAAAGCTCAAATATTAGATCCTGAACTCCCTGAATATTTCAGTTCTCTAATCCAGCTTTATTTACTAAAAGAAATTTATTTTGATGCAGACACAAAAAAACTGGCTTTCGGAATGGCTGAAAAAGGCATCAAGAAATATCCCCATCATCCTCAGTTAAATTCCATTGTTGGATACTGCCACTATATAAAATATGGAGAGGAGGGAAATGAAGCAGATTTCGAGAAGGCTTTAAAATATAAGGAGAAGAGCTTTTGGTTGAATCCTTATGCCATCAGCAATATTGTTTATGCTGAACTTTTAATGCTCAACAGAGAATTCGAAAAGGCCGTGGAAGTCTGTGATATCCTTAAAAAGCATGATTCTTCCCAAATTGCAAAATTTAGATTGGGAGATATCTATTATTACTCAGGAAATTTAGATAAAAGCGAGGCAATATTTTTGCAATTTGAAACTTCTCCTTTGGAATATAAAATTGGCTCATTATTCTATCTGGCAATGAATGCTGCCCAGAAAGGAGAAATCATAAAAGCTCAAACATTAATCCAAAAAATTAATCTCCTGGCTCCAAAACAATATGATTTCTACGAAAATGAATTCAAATTAGCTTCTGTATACATGGGCCTGGGGGAAAAAGAACTTGGATATGAATACCTAGAATTTTTTTTCAACAATCCGATTACCCAAAAAGACCGATTTATTTATATTAAATACATCGATTTGGATAAGAATTTCGACAATTTCAGAGAAGAAGAAAAATTTAAAAAAATCATAAAAAGGAGATAAGGAATGCAAGAGTATCTCAAGATTGATGTAACCCCCAATGTCCAAAAATGTCTGGAAGAACTAAAAGCTGCAGTAGAATCAATGCCTTCCGGAGACTTGAAAACAAGAGCAGAAGGCGCCTTGGAATACTTGGATAGTACATTCAAGGGAGAACCTCAGCCAGAAGGTGGAAAGAGATGTTTGCCCAATAGGCCAATTGTGGGGTAGGATTAACATAATCATTTACCCTAATCAATCTTAGGAATTTTGTTTATTTAATATCAACAATTACTTTAAATTTTAATCATAATGAAGATCTGCAGTCTAACTCTAATTGTCACCGATGACTGCAATTTCAATTGTCTGTACTGCTATAAAAATAAGAGCAAAAAGTATATGAATTATTCTACGGCCAATAAGGCCCTCCTTTTTTTTTACCTAAACTAACCAAGACCTATTATCTCAATTTCTACGGAGGAGAGCCTCTTCTTTCCTTTAATCTGATAAAAAAAATTGTATCTTTCTTGCAAAATAAAAATAAAGAGTTTGATAAAATAATCCGCTATTCCCTCACTACCAACGGAAGCCTAATCACTGATGAGATTATTCAATTTCTCAATAAACACAAATTTTCGGTTGAATTGAGTTTCGATGGCCTAGCTCAAGATTCTCAGAGAAAAAAGGGAAGTTCAAAAAAAATTGTCTCCTGTATTAAAGAATTATTAAATTTCCCTGATATTGACCTGGAAGTTAACAGTGTCTTTACTCCCGAGACAGTCGACCATATCTCAGAATCGATTGAATTCATCATGGAACTCGGTGTGCTCAACATCCGGCTCTCCCTTTCGATCATAAAGCCCTGGGACCAAGCCTCTCTCCAAAGATTAGAGAAAGAAATGATAAAAATCAGTAAAATTGTCCTCAGTCATCATGAAAGGAAAGGAAATATTCCTGTCATAAACTTCAGAGATGATCTTGAAAAAGGAATTTTTTCGTGTGCAGCCGGGCTGGATAGATTGACCATAACACCAGAAGGAAAAATCTGGGGATGCTACCTTTTTCCTGAATATTTTGAGGGGAAAGAAAATTCACCAGAATATCAGAAATTCTATTTTGGGACTCTGGATAACTTCATAGAAAATCATGAAAACGTATATCCTCGAATATCTTCCAATTACGCCCAACTTTCCATGGATAATTTTTCAACTCCGAAAATGAATTGCTTTCTTTGCTCTGAATTAAAGAATTGTGTCATCTGTCCCATAAATGCAGGATTTTCCGGTGTCTCGTTGGGGAAAATCCCTCAATATGCCTGTCAAATCCAGAAAATAAAAATTAGAATAAGAAAAAAGTTCCAGCAAGAAATTTAGAACTCGCAGATCTTTTTTCTGCCCAGGAAAAAAAGGAAATAATAGGATTTTATATGACAACACTTCTTTAGCTATTGATTTTCTAAGTTATAAGTGCTTTTTTATAAGTAAAATAATATTAATAATTTAAATGCATGAGTTGCTAATTCTTGTATACGATGAATAAAGTTATAATAAATAAACTAAAAAAATTTCTCATTGAAATCTTCATTTTATCAATTGCCATTATCTTTACGCTTTTAGTTACCCGCCACTGTGCGCCTTGAACATCTGCATTATATCTTTAAATTGATAGCCTTAAGGCGCATTCCGATTGATTTCACTTTTATTAAATTATTTCCAACCTATCCCAAAAAAATTCACTTGTTAAATACCTCTTCAACCATGAATATTTAATTCATTCAATTTTACTTTTTGAATCTTTAGAAATTTAAATTCTTTCCAACAATTTTTTCTCTAATGAAAATTCAGTATTCAGGCCAAGAGGTATTTAACTTCTTTATCTTAGGAAAAAAATAGAATTGGCTTACATAATATTGTCATAATTGGCTCTTTTATTTTATTCATTTTTTATAATATTATTATGACAATCGGAGGCCAATGATGATAAAAATCGACAAAGAATCAAGCGTTCCTTATTATCTTCAATTAAAAAATCAATTTAAAGAATTCATCCTATCAGAAATTTACAAGCCGGATACAAAACTTCCTTCCACCAGGCAACTTGCTGAAAAATTAAAAATTAACCGGAATACAGTGCTGACTGCTTATGAAGAACTCGAAGCGGACGGGTTGGTCTACTCTCATGTCGGTCAGGGGACTTTTGTATCAGAGGTGAGTGAATACCTGAATGAAAGAGAAAGAAAGATCCAGAGAAAGTTCAATTGGACTAACTATTTTTCGGCTGAATTAGACGAATCTGCTTTATTCTCTCTAGTCCAATTATACAGAAGTTGTATATCTAAGGCTAAAATTTCATTCGGAGGAGCTCATCCAGACGATGATCTTTATCCGATTGATTTAGTAAAGAGATGTTTCAATTCGATTTTAAGGGAAGAGAAGAGTGAAATTCTCCGCTATGGTCCTATCGAGGGCTATTATCCTTTGAGAGAACATCTGGTAACTCGGCTGAAGAATAGAGGGATAGAAACAACAGCAGAAAATATTTTTATAACTAGCGGCTCCCAGCAAGCCCTGGAAATTGCCTCCAGAATCCTTATCGAAACAGGAAATTATGTCATCACCGAAGAACCCACTTACACCGGAGCTCTGAGTATTTTCAATACCCTCAGAGCTAAAATCATCGGTGTTCCCTTGGAAAAAGATGGCCTTAATTTAGACGTGCTCGAAGACGCTCTAAAAAAATACAATCCCAAATTCATTTACACCATACCGAACTTTCAAAATCCGACAGGAATAACGATGAGTATCAGCAAGAGGAAAAAATTGATATTTCTTGCCGAAAAATATAATGTTCCTGTCATCGAAGACGATGTCAGCGGCGACCTGAGATTCGAAAGCGAAGACTTGCTGTCTCTGAAAGCTTTGGATAGGACCGATCAGGTCATCTATATAAGTTCTTTGTCAAAAGAACTCATCCCCGGCTTCAGAGTGGGGTGGGTTGTTCTGAATGAATCCCTAAGGGATAGATTCATAGCTCTCAAGCAAGTCGAAGATTTAACCACCAACACGATTTCGCAGGCCATCCTCTATAAATTCTGCTCCAGAGGGTACCTAAAAACCCACCTTAGGAAGATCAGAAGGATTTACCGGGAAAGAAGGGATACGATGATAAGAAGCATTAGAAAATACTTTCCCAAAGATATCGAACTGCTCAAGCCCGAAGGTGGGCTTTGTGTTTGGGTTAGATTTCCCTCAGAAGTCGACCTGACTCCGATTTTTGAAGCTGGTATGAAAAATGGAGTTATCTTCAGTTTAGGTTCTTTATTCTATGACTCAACTGACGGAAAAAATGAAATGCGCCTTTCCTATGCAGCCAATTCACCGAAGAGAACTGAGGAGGGAATAAAAATTTTGGGCGAGATTATTTCAGAAACACTCGGAAAAAAGAAAAGAGAGGTCGAAGAATTAGAAATGCTTCCGATTCTTTGAATGAATTCAGGGTTCAAAGATACAATTTTAATAGAGGTGCAAAATGAAAATTGTCTATTTTAAAGAAAACTTTGTCCCCTTAAAAGAAGCTAAAATAAGTATCCTGACCCATGCTTTTAATTACGGGACAGGAGTGTTTGAAGGCATTAAAGGTTATTACAATCCAAAGCAAAATCAGTTTTACATTTTTAGAGTAGAAGAACACTTGGAAAGAATGAAGAGAAACTGCAGAATCATCAAAATTAATATCGATAAATCCACCGAAGAATTAAAAGAACTCGTAGTCAAG